>Ga0163155_10000179_pt1 | contig 72939 bp, 47 predicted proteins | sample OliLakLV19SP4G1_FD_148611 | JGI IMG/M metagenome (GOLD analysis project Ga0163155, IMG submission 148611) | Freshwater microbial mat bacterial communities from Lake Vanda, McMurdo Dry Valleys, Antarctica - Oligotrophic Lake LV.19.SP4.G1 | ecosystem: Environmental > Aquatic > Freshwater > Lake >... | reverse complement strand
CTTCCAGTCAGATCGGCGGTCGTGGCGGCAGCGGCGGAGAGGCACGGGGCGCTGGAATCTATATCCAGAGTGAAGCGACGGTCTCGCTGGGCACATCCCACATTGACAGCAACACGAACACCGGTGGCGTAGGTGGAACGGGCGGCACCGGCGGATACTCCTACACCTCGTCTGACAGTAGCGTTAATGTCGACGCGGCCCGAGGCGGAGCGGGCGGTTCCGGTGGCGAAGCTTTTGGCGCGGGAATTTACTCGAACGAGGATACGTCGGTCACGCTTACGGCATCCAGCATAAACACCAATTCAAACGTCGCTGGACTCGGTGGCGATGGCGGGACCGGCGGATACGGCTTTCGTTACGCTGGATCAACAGTTGACTCGGATGCCAATCAGGGTGGCCGGAGCGGTTCCGGCGGCGATACGTACGGCGGCGGTATTTACGCCGCCGGCGCCACACTTACGCTCAGCTCCACGACTGTCAGTTCCAACATCCTGACAGGTGGTAAAGGCGGGACCGGCGGCCACGGCGGTACTAGCATAACGTCGTCCGGTTCATCGCAGGGTAACGGCGGTAGCGGTGGCGAATCGTACGGCGGCGGCATTTACGCCGTATACAGCAACCTGACGCTGACATCCACGACTGTCGATTCCAACATTCAAACAGGCGGCGGAGGAGGTGACGGCGGCGGAAATAATTCTTTTTCCGGTTCTTCGGCACGCGGTGACGGTGGCGACGCTGGCGGTGGCGGCATCTATGCCTACCAGACGTTGATCGATATTTCGGGAACGTCCAGTATCTCGAAGAATGAGAATCACGGCGGCATCGGAGGCTACTCAGGCAACCCCAGGAAGAGTGGCAATCTGGCCGCCAACGCCTTCGACGCAAGTTCGTCCGGAGGCGTATACGGCGGTGGTTTGTTCTTAGATTACGGCAGTTCGCTGGATGCGTCGGGATTGACGATCAATGCGAACAAAAACATCGCTGGCGATGGCACAGTCGGCAAGGCGAACCCGAATAGCGATGGCGGCTATGGCGGCGATGGTGGAGATGCCGAGGGCGGCGGTATTTACCTCTACCAATCCGATATAGAGGCTACAAATCTGGTGGTTACGAACAACATCAACACGGCAGGAAATGGCGGTTTAGGGGGCGCTGGTTCCTCTTCCGCCCCAAAGGGGCTGGGCGGCTACGCAGGCGAGGCCACTGGCGGCGGTATTTACGCAGATTCCAATTCCTTCTACGGCAATGCGATCACGCTGCACGGTGTTTCAAGCATTTCCAAAAACAAGAATACCGGCGGCGATGCGAAGTCCGGCAGCGGCGGCGACGCCATTGGCGGCGGCATTTATATCTACGGCATGAGCCTGCTCGCGCCGGATGCAACGTCGGTAACGATTGATGGGAATACGAATAAGGCCGGTGTCGGCGCAGACGGCTACGTTAATAATGGTAATTCCAACGGCCAAGAGGGCGGCGAAGCTCAAGGCGGCGGAGTTTTCGCCGAATACGCCATATCGATCAGTGGCATCAATCTTTTTGTCACCACGAATACGAATACAGGCGGTGCGGGCGGCAGCAGCCAGAACGGTAACCAGGGCGGTAGCGGCGGCAACGCTGAAGGCGGCGGCATTTTGGCGAATGGGACGCCTGTCTCCCTCGCCACTTCTACAATCAGCAACAACACGAATACCGCGGGCGCGGGCGGACGGGGCGGCGACTTTGCCGCGATTGGCAATAACGGCCAGTTCTCCGCGGCCCTTACCGGCGCGGCTGGCGGCGCGGGTGGATACGGCGGCAATGTTCGCGGCGCCGGCATCTATACAAAATCAATTTATGGATTGTCGTTGACGTCAACGACCGTCGCAGGAAACACGCAGACGGCCGGCAATGGCGGAAATGGCGGAAATGGCGGAAATGGAGGCAATGGAGGCGACGCTGGCGGAAATGGCGGGACTGGCGGCACCTCGCTCGGTGCCGGAATCAAAACATCGGCCACAGCCTTGTACGGCGGCGCGGTGTTTAACGCATGCACCATTTCAGGGAATATCGGTCGAGGCGGCAACGGCGGAACGGCCGGAATCGGCGCGACGGGCGGAATTGCCGGAAACGGCGGCGACAGCAACGGTGGCGGCGTGTATGCGGACAGCTTTACCGCGTTCAACTTTAAGCAGAGCACCCTCTCCGGAAATCAAGCCATCGGTGGCAACGGCCTGAGCGGCGGCGATTCTTCCGGCGGCGGACTCCACTACGAATACAACTCCTATAGTGGCTACATCACAAGCTGCACCCTAGTCAATAATTCCGTGACGAGCGGCGTGGGTACGCAGACACCGGGCTTGGCGCGCGGCGGCGGAGTCAACCGCGCGAGCCAGAGTTCCGCAAACTTGATCGCGGTCAGTTCGATCATCGCGGACAACACAGCCGACGGCGCGGACAAAGACGTTCATGCCCGCCTCCACTCCTTCAGTCAGAACAATGTCATCGGCGCCAAAGTCATCGACGCCACGGATTTGCTGGATGGAACCGACATCGTCGATGGCGTGCAGGGCAACAAAGTCGGCACGATTAACGCGCCACTTGATCCCGTGCTCGGACCGCTGCAGGACAACGGCGGCCCGACAGATACTCACACTCCCCTGGCGGGCAGTCCAGCCATCGGAAACGGTTACAACGATACAGAAATCCCGATCGTCAACGATCAGCGCGGTACAGGCTTCCCGCGCGTGGTCGGAGTGATCGAATCAGGCTCCGTGGAAAATCAACCCCCCGGCTCCAATCCGGGCGGAGCTTACGTCATCAATGAAGGCTCGCCGCTCACGCTTGATGGTTCCAAGTCGAGCAATCTGGATGGCGATGCACTCACCTATTCATGGGACATCAACGGCGACGGCGTCTACGGTGATGCCACCGGCGTCAGCCCAACGCTCACGGCCGCGCAACTGGCGGTGCTGGGAATCGTCGATGGGCCGAGCACCTTCAACGTCAAGGTGCAGGTCAACGACGGCGTCAATCCGACCGTCACGAGCGAAATCGCGACCACACTGAAACTGGTCAACGTCGCGCCTGCCGTTACAGTCGCGGCACCCGCAACCAGCCCGGAAGGCACTGCCATCGCGGTGACCACGACGCTGGCGGATGTCGCGCCTGACCTCGCGGCACTCCCGATCACCTCTATTGCCATCACCAAGGACGGCGCTCCATTCGCAACCATCGCCGGATCGTCGGGTAGCTTTACGCCGACCGACAATGGAAGCTATGTAGCGACGTTGACAGCCACCGATAAAGATGGCGGAGTCGGCACGGCGTCGAAGACGATTGCCGTAACCAACGTTGCACCAGTGGCCGCGATCAGCAACGCGCCCACGATGAGCACCGAGGGGAACGCAATCATTCTGGCCAGCACAATTCCGACGGACGTCAGTTCCGTGGATACGACCGCCGGCTTCACGTATGCCTGGAGCGTCACCAAAAATAGCGTCGAAGTCGCGGCAGGCACGACAGCAAACTTCATCTTCACCCCGGCTTTGAGTGGCAGCTACCTTGTCACCTTGACGGTAGCGGACAAGGATGGCGGCAGCGTCTCCGACAGTAAGACGATCGCCGTGCTGGCCAAGAGTCCGCCCACTGTAACGCCAGGCGCGCCGATGGTCGGAGAGATCGTGACGGTGACCGCACCGACGACGACCCCGGATGGACGGCCGCTGACGGTGACGTTCAACTTCGGCGACGGAACGACCAATTCGACCGGCATGCACGCTTACACGACGCCGGGCACCTATACCATCACGATCACCAGCACCGACGGCACAACGACGACGACGGAGACGATTTCCATCACCGTCGGCGCCGCAGCCAAGCCCGGTACTGCGTTCAACCTGATCCGTTTGAAGGGTGGATTGAACTACCAGGGAACGGGCAAGGATCTGGTGCGCCTGACGTGCGATCTGCCGAATGCCGAAAATCTCAAGTTCGCCAACCAGAAGATCACCATCGACATCGGCGGCGCGGTCAAAACGTTTACGCTTAATGATCGTGGTTACGCACGAGAAACGCTGAAGGACAACGGTGGAAGCCTTTCGAAAAATGTCAACCGGAAGACCGGCGCACGCCGCCTGTATATCAGCATGCTGGGAGAATGGGCACAATTCTGGAAGGACGAAAAGGTCGGCGTTCCGAACGGAACAAAACAGTCTTCGACGGTCATGCCGGTCAAGGTCACAATCGACGGCAAGCTCTACCAAATGGACGTGAAGATTTTCATGTCGCCGAACCCGCGAGCCATCTGGCGCTTCGACAACAAGTTCAAACGGTAAAAGTCGATAAAATCAATTCAACAAGACGCCCGGCGAAATGCCGGGCGTTTTTTTTGCGCCCCTATTCAAATCAATCGCCATCGATTTCGGCGAATGCCGATTTCCATCTCTCGGTTAAAATGCCCGAGTGTCCATCGATCAGACTGCTTCCGAAATCCGCCCCGGCCCCCGGCCTCCCGGCGCATCACGCCTGCTCGATCTCCTTTATCTGATCGCCTCCGTGCTGCTCACGCCGTTCTTTATTTATCGCCGCATCGTCAAGCGCAAGCGGAGCGCCCCGCTCCGCTCCAAGCTCGGCCACATCGAATCTCGCCCCGCCGGAAAACAGCGCCTCTGGATCCACGCCGTCTCCGTCGGTGAAGCCGCCCTCGCCGAAACGTTCATCAAGGCCGCACGCGCGAAATGGCCCGGCATCGATATCGCCGTCTCCACCACCACCGTCACCGGCCAGGAACTCGCGCGAAAAAAATACGGCCCCGAAAACGTTTTCTATTATCCGCTCGATCTGTCCTGGGCTGTGCGCCGCGCGCTCGACCGCGTGAAACCGTCCGTCCTCGTGCTCTCCGAACTTGAAGTCTGGCCGAACATGACCGCCGAATGCGTGCTCCGCGGCATTCCCATCGTCGTCATCAACGGCCGCATCACCGCGCGCGCCGCAAAACGCTACGCCCAATTCTGGTTCCTCGTCGGCCCGTCATTCCATCGCGTCAAACGCTGGCTCGTTCAATCCAGTGAATACTCCGATCGATTGAAATCTCTCGGCGTCGCAAATGAAAATATTGAAATTTCCGGCAATATGAAATACGACGCCGTCGATACCGTCGCCGATCCCTCTGGCGGCTCGTCGGTGCGAAACGCGCTCGGCATCGCCGCGAATGCCCACGTCCTCGTCGGCGCAAGCACTCACCCCTCTGAGGAAGCCACGATTCTTTCGGCGTTCTCAACGCTGCGGGAAAAACTTCCGGATGTGCGCCTGATTCTCGTGCCGCGCCATCCCGAGCGCGCCGGAGATGTCGAGTCCGATGTTCGTGCCGCCGCCCTTAATCCGATGCGCCTTTCGGTACTGAGAGCTGCGGGAAAATCGCTGAGCTCGAACGATGTTCTGATCGTGGACATGGTGGGCGAATTGAAAAACATGTTCAAAGCCGCCGATGTCGCCTTCATCGGCGGCTCGCTGATTGCGCACGGCGGCCAGAACGTCATGGAACCTTCCGGACTCGGCGTGCCCGTGGTCCACGGCCCGCACATGCACAACTTCAACGACGCCATGGAAATCCTGCGCGCCTGCAACGGTTCAGTCGAAGTCTCACGAGAATCGTTGTCGTCGGAACTCGATCGCCTGCTGAAAAACCCAGAGGCCGCACGCGCCATGGCCATCCGCGCGCGCAACGGATTTCTGTCGAAACAAGGCGCCACCGCCCGCACCATCAATTACATCGCCGAAGTTCTTCCCGACCCCTAGCGCATTTCACGTTGGGTTGTGACCACGGATCGTGGTCCGGGCGTCTCTGCCCGGACAAAGGACCATTCTCCATGCTGAAATTATCTCGGCGAGACGCCCAGACCACAATTTCAAAGGTCTGCATTCAAACGTAAAATGCCGTAGCCGTCACGCCAGCAATTTCTTCACGAGCTCCCCATGCACGTCCGTCAGCCGGAAGTCACGCCCTTGGAACTTGTATGTCAGCTTCGTGTGATCGAAGCCCAGCAGATGCAGAATGGTTGCGTGCAGATCGTGAACGTGCACGCGGTCTTCAATCCCGTTGAATCCGAACTCGTCCGATTTTCCCAGCGTGATTCCGCGTTTGATGCCGCCGCCCGCCAGCCACATCGTGAAACAATTCGGATGGTGGTCGCGCCCGTCGTTGCCGCCTTGAACCATCGGCGTGCGGCCGAACTCGCCGCCCCAGATCACCAGCGTGTCCTCGAGCATCCCGCGTTGCTTCAGATCCTTGACCAGCGCCGCACTGGCCTGATCGGTTTTCTTGCACTGTTCTTTTAAGCCGCTGACCAGCCCGCCGTGATGGTCCCACGCCTCATGAAAAATCTGTACGAAGCGCACGCCGCGTTCAACCAAACGCCGGGCCAGAAGACAACTGTTCGCATACGACGATTTGCCCGGTTCGGCGCCGTACATCGCCAGCGTCTCCGGCGACTCCTTCGTTATATCCATCAGTTCCGGCGCGCTCGATTGCATGCGGTACGCCATCTCAAACGAATTGATGCGCGTCGCGATCTCCGGGTCGCCCACCGCCCCCAGCCGCTGCTGATTCAAATCCCTCACCGCATCCAGCGTCTCACGCTGATTCTGTTTGTCCACGCCCGCGGGATTTGACAGATAAAGCACCGGATCGCCCTGTCCGCGAAACGGCACGCCCTGGTACACCGTCGGCAAAAATCCGCATCCCCAGTTCGCCGCGCCGCCGCTCGTGCCCTTCTGCCCCGTGCTGAAAACCACGTAGCCCGGAAGATTTTGCGACTCGCTGCCCAGCCCATAAAGGCTCCACGCGCCCATGCTCGGCCGCCCGAATTGCTGCGCGCCGGTGTTCATGAAAACCTGCGCCGGCGCGTGATTGAACGCATCCGTCTGCATCGCTTTCACGATCGCGATGTCATCCACGATCGACGCGGTATGCGGCAGCAGTTCTGAAATCTCGGCGCCACTCTGCCCATGCTGAGCGAATTTGAATTTCGGCCCCAGCAGCGTGGAATTGGGATTGATAAAGGCGGCCCGGTATCCCTTCAGCAACTCCGCCGGCGGCAGCTTCCCATTCCATTTCGCCAGTTCCGGCTTGTTGTCGAATAATTCCAAATGGCTCGGCGCGCCTGCCTGAAACATGAAAATCACGCGCTTGACCTTCGGCGCAAAATGAGGCACCTTCGCCCTCAGCGGATCCACATTGTCCGCCGCCGCGTTTCCTCCGCCAAGCGTTTCCCGCAGCAGCGTTTGCAGCGCCATCGCGCCAAGCCCCACGCCGCACTCCTTCAAGAACCAGCGCCGCGCCGTGCTTTTGCAACGCTCGTTCTGAAATTGCTCAGTCTTCGTCATCGTGATACCTCTCTCGGACTCAGGACTCCAGACTCCAGACTTAAGACTTAAGACTTAAGACTTAAGACTCAAGACTCAAGACTCAAGACTTTAGCTCAAGACTCATTCTTTCGTAATCGTCTCATCCAGATTCAGCATGACGCGCGCGACAACCGTGTACGCCGCCAGCGTCGCCGCATCCACGCCCTTCGGCAAATTTGCCGGCGCTTCCGCTTTGCCCGACGCCAATTCGTTGGCGTTGATTTTCCCATCCGCCAATCGCGCGCGCTGTTTTTCAAGCAGCGCCAACACCGTTTTCGCTTCGCCCTCCGTGGGGGCGCGGCTGAGCGCGCGGCGGAACGCATAGCTGATGCGCTCGGCATCGCTTGTGCCGCCCTCCTCAAGAATTTTTCGAGCCAGCGCGCGCGCGCACTCCACAAACAACGGCTCGTTGAGTGTCGTTAAGGCCTGCAACGGCGTGTTCGACCGTCCGCGCCGCACGCAGGCCGTATTGCCTTCCGGGACATCAAACGCCTGCAGCGCCGGGTACGGCGTGGAGCGCCTTCGATAGGTGTAGACCGCGCGCCGGAATCGCTCAGAGCCCGTCTCTTCCACCCACGGAAACGGCGCGTAACTGGCCGGCGGCTGAAACAAGAACGCAGGCGCGGGCGGCATCACACTGCGACCTCCTAATTTTGGATTCAGCAGCCCGCTTACCGACAGCCCTATATCCCGCACCACTTCTCCATCCACCCGCAATCGCGCGCCGCGCGCCAGCATCCGGTTGTACGGGTCTTTCGCATACAGATCAGCAATGACTTTCGACGATTGCTGATACGTTTGGGAACTCACGATCAGGCGCTGCAAATGTTTAACGCTCCAGCCGTGTTCCATGAAATCGCACGCCAGCCAATCCAGTAATTCCGGATGCGACGGCGCCTCGCACTGCGTTCCAAAATCTTCGCTGGTGCTCACGATGCCCGTGCCGAAATACGATTGCCACACGCGATTGACCAGAGCGCGCGCCGTCGTCGGAGATTTCGAATCCGCCAGCCATTTCGCGAATGATAATCGCGTGGTCGGCGCGTTGGCGGGCAGCGGGTGCAGTGTCGCCGGAACGCCGCCGCTGACGCCCTTGCCCGGCTTCAGCCAGTCGCCGCGCTTGAGCATAAACGTGTCGCGCATCTGCTCGCGCGATTGCAGCGCCAGCTGCGTGGTTCCTTCGGGATGGGTCTTCCACAACGCGTCAATTTTTGCATTCGCCTCTTTGAATTCCGGCACGCCCGACCGCCAGAAATCGAACACCGTCGCGACCTGTGCCGCGGAGCGCTGCGACTTGGGACTCTCAAGAAGGGTCCGGATATGTTTAGGCGCCGGGTCGGCTTCTGCATTCGCCGCCCCGGTGATGGACAGCCGGAAGCGGCCCAGGTTGTTCGCGTGAAGATCGTCCGAATTCCAGCCTCCAGCTTTCTGCGAAATCTTGATCGTCAACTCCGTGCCGCCGGGGTTTACAATGGGCGCCGCCGTGCTGAACACCGCCGCGCATTCGCGGTTGCGGCGGCCCGGCCCTATATCGTTGGACCACGAAGAGTCCTCTTTGCCATCGATGGCATAACTGGCCGGACCGATGACGCGGCGCCCCGGCTTCTTTTCATGAAAGGCCGCATTGATGCTTGTCTCAGGCGCGGGTTCCAAGTCCGCCGTTGCCTTCACGAATTTCACTGGAACGCGTTTGCCCGCGTCGCTGGCGGGAGCCGCCTCGACTTTGAATTCGGTCAACCCAAACGTGCCGAAGTGCGAACGTCCCGGCCCATTCGCCGGAAGATTGGCGTCGTTAAGGCATTCAATCTGAAACGCCGTGATGGTGCTCATATCTGTCCTTATGGTCATCTTTGCTTCATGCTTCGTCGGCTGATAACCCGCCGCTATAAAGCTGCCGTCTTTCTGCGGCAGATAACGCTGGCCACCCGTGGAGATATCTTCGACGATGGGCTGTATCACCGTCCATTCGATCTTCGGCCGGGCGCGCCATTCCTCTTCCCATTTCGCCATGCGCGAGTCCCACTCCGGCATCGCCTGCTTCATGCCGCTTTGGATCTCTCCAATCTCACGCAGAATGTCCGCGCGTTTTCGCAAATCATCCGCAACATAAACCACCGGCTGCGCTTCATGATCGTTATTGAGGAACGCGAACAGGCGGTAATACTCTTCTTGCGAGATGGGATCGAATTTGTGATTGTGGCATTGCGAACACTGAATGGTCAGCCCCAGAATTCCCTTGCCGATCGCTTCCATGCGGTCGAACATCGCCTCCATGCGGAACTGTTCCGGATCGACGCCGCCCTCTTCGTTAATCATCGAGTTCCGCAAAAACCCTGTTGCGATAATCTGATCCTGCGTGGCGTTGGGAATCTGGTCGCCGGCAATCTGCTCGATGATGAATTGATCGTAGGGCAGGTCGCGATTCAACGCGCCGATCACCCAGTCGCGGTACGACCAGGTGAAACGCGGCTTGTCCTTCTCAAATCCGTCAGAATCCGCGTACCGCGCCGCATCCAGCCAGTGCCGGCCCCAGCGCTCGCCATAGTGCGGCGACGCCAGGAGCCGGTCCACCTGCTTGCCGAACGCCTCCGCGGAAGAATCCGCCAGATACGTTTCCATCTCCCGGACGGTCGGCGGCAGCCCTATCAAATCCAAGGATGCGCGCCGCAGCAGTGTCGCCCTGTCCGTCTGAGGTGACGGCTGAAAACCCTCTTTCTCAAGACGCGCCGCAACGAATGAGTCGATCGGATTCTCCCGCCACGCTGCGTTTTTCACGGTTGGAAGTTTTGCTTTCAACGGCGCTTTGAAAGCCCAGTGGTCTGTCTTATCGACCAGGACGATCGACGCCGAATCCGGCCACTGCGCGCCTTGATCGATCCACGCCCGCAGTACTCCCACCTGATCCGGTGAAAGCTTCTCGCCCTTCTTCGGCATCACTTCTTCCTGCAAGCCCGACACGAGATGGATCAGCCGGCTCTCGGCGCTTTTTCCCGCGACAATCGCCACCCCGCCCTCGCCGCCCTTCAGCGCCGTCGCTTTGTGGTCGAGGCGCAATGCGGCCTCTTGCTTTTTCGGCCCATGGCAGCCGTAACAGGCCGACGCGAAAATCGGCTGGATGTCCCTGACGAAGTCAATCGTTCTAGCCGCGGGCTGGGGGAGCGCCGCCACATCAAATTTCTTCGGCTTGTCATCCGCCTTCGGCGCCGTCAGTCTCACTCCATCCGGCCACTTCGCGCCCTTGTCGATCCACGCGCGCAACGCGCCAATCTGCGCCGGCGTCAACACGTCGCCTTTTCCCTTCGGCGGCATCTCAAGATCCGCCACAAGCCGGGCAACATAATGGATCAGTGGACTTTTCGCGCTATCCCCCTCAACGATCGCCTTGCCCTCCTCCCCTCCTTTAAGGAGTTCCTCCCGCGTGTCGATGCGGAACGCGCCCATCTTTTTTTCGGCGCCGTGACATTTCACGCACGCAGTCTCAAGCAGCGGCTGAATATCTTTGACGAAGTCGTACGCCGCCGCGGCGGGTGGCAGTTTATTGATATCCACATCCGCCGCGGCCAAACGCACGCCTATCAAGGTCAGAACGAGCGCGGCAATCCATCGGTGCATCGGCATCTAAAAACTCCCGGGACATGACGAAACAGGCTCATCATTTTCCGCGAGTTTTTAAATGTGTCCATCGTATTTTTGTAAGACAAAAATGAAGATTTGGGCGCTTTCACACAGCCCCGCGCCGCCCTGCTCGCTGCGGTGAATTGCGGAGAAACAGCCAGCCATAAGCCAGCACCACGCCCAACAAACTCGCCAGCGCGCCACTGATTTGCACTCGGTGTCCGGGAATCTTGTACTGAAGTATCTCCGATATCACCGCGATCACGGGGGGTATCAGGATAATCACGAGCAGGGGCAGATCAAATCGCGACTCATGCGAATTGCATAATTTCATCCAAGCCAGGGTCCATAGGAAAAACACAACCACGTGAATACTTTTCAGAAAACACTGGTACTCGAACCGGCTGAGGTGCAGCGAAAGAGCTTCCACATAAGGCGGGCCCAGGAATGCGTACAGCAAGGCGACACCGTTGATCGCCGCAAAACTTATCACCGCGGGCAGCATACGTTCATCTCTCATGAGAAAGCCGTTCATTGGTGTGAGTGCCGCACTGAAATTTCTTCACGCAAAACGTTAAGGGCCATGTCCGATGCCGCGTGCAATTCGAACCGTCGGCGGAAGCACGACTGCGCCCGTGTCCTTAATGAGCCCATCTGCTCAGCCGTCAGTGCTGTCCATTTCTCCATCAATTCAGTGCTCCCGCGTGCATCGTCGTTGGCGACAAAGCCCGATCGATCTTCGTGAATCTCACGCCAGATATTGATCTTGTTTGAAATCAAAACCGGCACCCCGCAACTCAGTGCTTCGACGACAGCAAATCCAAAATTCTCCTGATGAGACGGTAGAATGAATCCGTCCGCGCACCGGTAGGCGCCCCATTTCGCCGGACCCGTGAGCATGCCCGGCCACGACACCCGGTCACTGATTCCAAGAGCTCGGCAGCTCTCGCGCACTTTTTTTCCGAAGCTGCTGTGATCCGGTCCCGCCATCACCAGATGCAAGTGGGGGGCTTTTTGCGCAACCCGGGCGAACGCTTCCACCACCAGATCACATCCCTTTTTGACATCAAGGCGCCCGAGAAACAGCAGCACGCGCTTGCCCTTTGCTTCCGGGCATCGTTTTAAAAACTCCCCGCGCTGAGTCTGGATATCGCTGCCCGGCGCCAGAATTCCGAGGCTTGCCACGCGTTCCCGGCAGCGGTAAAGCCAGAAACTTTTCCGCGCCTGCTGGCACTCCTCCTGAGAGGTGAATAGCACCGCTTGCGCATCCCGTAGCACGCGGTAATCGGCCCACGGCCAGTACAGCCATTTCTTTAAATGCTTCAGCGGGTACCGCCGCTTGAACCACGGATCGAGCATCCCATGCGTAAATACAAAGTACGGCGTCGCGCTGTTTCTCAAGGCCCGCCACGCCGCCAGACTGTGAAACTGCCAGAGCCCATGAACGATCACCGCGTCGTACGCCGGCGCGTGGACCGCCAGCCACTTCGACAAGTTGGAATTGTACGCGTACTTTCCCGTCACCGGACCCAGCGCGTAAACGCGCGCCGGGAAGTGGGGTTTGAATGCCGCGTTCTCGCTGTCCGAACAGGCGACATCGCTGCGGTGCCCGGCGGTCGCCATGCCAATGCACAGTCCGCGAACGGCCTCGACTACCCCGCCCAGCGCCGGATCAATGGACGATATGACATGCAAAACATTCATCAGGCCACAAATCCCGAAGGCCGCGAAAAATACCGCCACGTGGCCGGCAACTCTTTCACCGGAAGCGCCGGTGAACCGGCATACAGCCGATGCGTTTCAGCATGGCATTTGTTCAGCAGCGATTTGGCGCCCAGCACCGAATAGTCCGGCAATGCGCAGCCGCCGAGAAGAACGCATTTGGTTCCAACAAAGCAGTAATCCCCAATCAAGATCGGTTCGGACGACTGGCGCGATTCCTTGAGATCGATGCTGTGCGTCAGGATCTGGGATTGAAATCCCGCCAGCGTCGAGAACCGGCCGATCTCCACCCGGTTCGTGCAATCGATCAAATGCCTGTTCGTAATCGCTGCATGCTCGCCCAATATCAGCTCAGGCTGCCTGTCCAACTGATGTGAGAAATGATTCCCTGATCCTGAAGGATAACCGGTGATCCAGTTTCCCCGCCCGATCGACGCGTGATGCCGGACATGCAGAAGATCCAGCCCTTTACAGACCGTCAAATGGCCGATCGTGGCGTAGTCTTCGAGAATCAGTTTCCTGGGATAGATCCACGCCCATCCAATGTGACTGGTGGCGGAAAGGTCGTAGCCAAAAATCCACGACAGCAGGCGCCGTCGCGCGAACCAGGGAAGAAAAATCAGCATCAGTTGAAGTAGTCTCATCATCAAGCGGCTCTCGCAATGAGACGGTAGAGTTCGACGTAGGCATCCAGCATCCGTTCAGTTTGAAATCGCTGAATATTCGCGAATCCTTTTTGCATCAGCACTGAGCGTTCATGCGCATTCGAAAGTTTCACTAGATCGTCCGCGAACCCGTTCTCATCGTTGATATCCCGAATGAACGCGGCGTCGCCAGCGACTTCCGGAAGCGAACAACGGCTGGAGCAGACCACGGGACAACCGCATGCCTGCGCTTCGATAACCGGCCACCCGAATCCCTCATAACGCGACGGAAAAAACAGCGCGTGCGCCCCGTTGTAAAGACCCTCAAGATCATCATTGCTCGCGCCACTGATTTCCTTGATGCGTCCAGAGATCCCCTCGACTCTGGCGTACTCGTGCAGCTCCGCGCTGAGACGTTCGCCGGCAAGCACAAGCAGGCCGTCCCAGCGCTCTTTGATGAGTTTGAAGACCCTCAGAATGCCTTCGCGATTTTTTCGCCGCAGCCCCGATCCGACGTGCAGAATAAAGGGAGTTCGCCCGTCCAGTCCCAACCGCCTCAGCCGCCGGCCCGTCTCCGCCTCAGGCAAGCGGTGATAGCTGTGATTGATGCCGTTCGCGACCAGCCGGACGAGCGGGCCTTTTCCTTGAATCAACCGCTCCAGATCCTGTTTCGTGTAAGACGAAACGCAGGCCACTGCGTCCGCGCTTTTCAAGCCGTTCAGTATCCACCGCTGCAGAACGCGGCCTGGCGCCGATGCCGGACAGTCCGTTTCCTCGCCCAGTGCGCCACGCACCGCGAGCAAATCGTGGCATGTCACCACATGTGGCCTGCCTTTTAAATAATTCGAATAGAATGCGTTCGAGTGATCGCAGATGTGAATCACGTCCGCCTCGCGAGCGGCTTTTTTCAACGCCCGCGGAAAACAGATCAGTTTATCGGCATAACCGAGCCATTTACGAAAGTCCCGCCCCGCAAGCGGCAGCGCTCCCGCGACCGGCTGGGGGCTCACCATTCGCACGGAGTGCGAACGATTTTCAAGCCCAGTCTTGAGCATGTGAGCGAATCGCAGCATGCTTTCCTGGCGATCTAACGCGTAGTTTCCGACGAGCAAAATTTTCATGATGGATATCCGGCAAATTCGCCGCCGCCAGACAAAGCCCCGCTCCCAGACAGGTGAATCCCAGGGTCGTGGCTTGTCCAAAGCCTCCGGTTAAAATGATGGGTCCGCACGCTCCGAATAAAAGCAACGGCAATAGATCGCCCCTTCTAGCACTGCAACAGGAAAGCCAACCCAGCCACAGAAATAGAATCACTCGAAACGAGAGGTAGGCCGTGCCGAGCAACGGCCCCACCTCCAAAATCGTGCGCAGCCACTCTCCCTCCGCGAGCAAGAACTTGAGTTCCCCGGCAATGAGCTGTGCGCCCACGTTTGTACCCACGCCCGCCCCATGTCCAAAGAAGGGCGTCCGTTCCATCACCAGGAATGGTTCCAAAAATCCATCCAGGATTCGCAGGTAAAATCCATCCGAACCCTCCACGCCGCGGGCGAGCTCATTCCGCACGGTCATGATTTTCACGCCTTCATTGAAAACATCCGACGATGCCGCGAACAACGCCGCGACGCCGCCGAGGATCAGCAGTTTATAGAGATGTCTCGCCATCTCAGGCCGTACGACACAACCGACCAGCAGCATGCCGAATACAATGCCGCACGACATCACCGCCGTTCGGCTTCCGGATACTGCCAGCGCGCACATCAGGCTGACACCTGCGGACAGCATCAATGCTTTCGGAAGTTTTCCCGCTTCGGCAACGCCATATAAGATAAACGCGGTCACCAGCGCGTAGTACTGTGCCACGCCGGTAATGAATGAGAATGTTCCCGCCGGGCGGATTTTTCCCATGGCCGATTCGATCTGCTTTCCTTCGCCAGTTGACGTTCGATTCAGAATATGATCCGGCGCCGACTGGAATTGCAGCATCACCAGCAGTGCCATGGGAATGGCCACGACGCATAACCAGAAGCCCATCCGGTCAAAATCCGCTCGCGTGAAAACCAGGGGCACAATGAAGATGAGCGGCAGATGCAGAAAATACGTTCTCAACCCATATAAAGTAACAAAGATATAACGATTCGGATTGACTAAATGCTCGTAGGCGCTGACAACGGTGAAACTAAACGCCAGAAAAAATACAACGAGCAGCATTTTTTGACGATGAAATAGCCCCAGAAAAAGAGCAATGAAATAGATAAACAAGACGATGGGATCGCGTACTATCAACAGAGGAGCTGAAAGTTCAGGCAGAACCCACTTTCGAATAGCGCCTTCCACAATCAGCAGAACCAAATAAATCCAGATCAGTGATTTAATTGCCTTGCGCCCGAATTCATTGAATGATGTCGGCCGGCCGCGATTGATGCTCCTGTTTATCATGGCAGCGCCGGAATTTTATTCGGCGCCACGACTGCAATTAATCGCTCGCCAAACGAGGCCCAAGTCAACCTCTCGGCCTTTCGCCGAGCCGCATGCTTCATCTCAATTAATGATCCTGGATTTCTGACCAGGAACTCCAGTTTCTCACGGATCGCCTCCGCGGATCTGATGGGAACGATGAAGCCGTCCATATCGCGATCCAGTACGTCGGGCCCTCCGGTGTGCGGCGTGGTGATGACGACCATCCCCCGCGACATGGCTTCAAGCAATACCAGTCCGAACCCTTCAAAAAGCGATGGGAATAATAAGACGTCATGCTCATTCATTTCATCAAGTATGCCCGCATGCGGCAGCGACGGTATCCAGCGGTGTTTTCGCAACGCCGCATCCAGCGGCTGGCACGGGCCCACCGGTCTCCCGATCAACGTCAATTCAACATGCGGCGCCAGCGCTTCCACCGCTTTCAGCAGATACGACATTCCCTTTCGCTGAGTAAGGCTCCCGACGTAAAGCGCGCGCAACGAACGGGTGCGCCGATGCGGAATTTCAGCACGCACGTCCAAAGCCGGCGCGCCGTATGGAATGACGTGCACGGGCGCCGTCACGTTTGCGGCCAGGCTCAGCGTTTTTTGAGTGAAACTGCTGGCCACCACGATCTGCGTTGCGAGCTTTAATTCTTCATCTTTTCGCCCACATTTGCTTTCGCTGTCGAGCGTGGCCGGCAACGTCGCGGCCCATTCAGGCTGCAATTCAGCCTCTTCTTTTTGAATGGCTTGCGCCGCCCGCCAATACCCGATCGGCAGATCGTAAACGCGGTTCATACCGAGTGTTTTAGCGCGTCCAAACGTCTCACACGCGCAGTCTTCATAGGCATAAACCGTGCCGCCCGGTCGTTGAAGCAAATCACGCGCAACGCGCCGATCCAGATCGCGATACACCGCGTCAATGCTCAGCGGGCCCTTTTCGTGGCGGCTTAATCCACTCAGCGCCAGTTTCTGTGCCAGCAGCCGGCCCGCTTCAAGCCACGGGCGGCAGCGTGTCTTTTCCAGAACCGGTCTCGAGTACGCGCGACGCCCTAATTCAGTTTTGATGGATGCCGGCAGCAGGCGATTCGCGCGAGCAGACGCGTTCCAGCAGACGCAGGTCCAGTATCGTTCAAGAATTCCGGCCGCCGAAAATGCGTCCAGCGTGTTTCGCACCACTGAATTCCCGGTGGGATGGCTGAGGATGATCATTGGACCACGCTCCGCGACGCGCTCGACGCAGCCAATAACCCGCATGGCTTCTGCTGACCCAGTTTCAAGACCTTTGCAATTCGCGTTGAGCACACTCCGAGACTGTGCGCGCTATACCATTCATGCGCGGCGGTGGCGATCTCCTGAGCCGCGCCGCCCGTCAGATTCTGGTTCTCTGCCGTTGCCGACCAGCAGATTTCATCGGCTGCAAATCCTTCTTTGTCTGGGCGGGCATTTTGTGCGCTGACAGGCAGGACGCCATGCGCGCAATAAGCGGCGAAAATGCCGGATTTTGCCCAATAACCCGGCGTATAATCATAAAAGCCCGCCACCGCTTGTTGTAACCGTTGACTCACCTCGCCCGCGGGAAGTTTTCCAAATACGGTGACTTTGACGTTGGCAATTTTTTTGATTTCAAGCTCTACTTTTGGCCCTATATCCCAGATCTCATCAATATCCAGTGTTCTGCACACGCAATTAATGGAGTGGCGATTCTGGAGGTACGCATGGGTTCGAGACGCGCGAGAGCCAAATACAATAAGTTTGCGCGTCCTATCGCATAATAATGCTGGCGCTTCAATCTCACCGATATTCGAGAATACAGGAAGCGTAATTAACTCTTTATTATGTTTCCATTGATTCAACTGTGTCGAAAAACAATGAGTGCTAGTCATTGAATAATCACTTAAAAAATAAAGCGATTTGCAAAGTTGTTTTTGCATTGTCGAAAGCCAGAACGCGGAGCTCCATAATGGGCCGGACGCATAGAGCTCGTGAAATACTGTAAATAGCTTTGATTCCCGATGCCTCTGCTTCCATTGATTGACCCCGTTTAGCAACCAGCCTGGGCAGCCGCGTTGCGCATACCCGTATCCGACATAATGCAAAATAACGATTTCACACGCGGCATCCTCCATCGCGGCAGTCAGTGCCTCGCCGGAGCGGACACTTAGAGTGGCAACAGAAAAATCGTCGAAGGGCGTGGACCGGGCCGCCTGCAGATCGGCGACAAGGTAACAGGATTTCGCCGCGCCATCGGCGCGAAGCTGCCGGCCTAACTGATAAGCGTAATCGCCAAGGCCGTCCACCGTGGGTGGAAAACCAGGAACGATCTGGAGGATTTTCACCATGTGTGATGTTCCAGTAAATGCGGTGGGGCAGACAGCGCTGTCCGCCGAATAGAACACAGCACGCCATCAACCCCCGGGCCTCACCGTCCACTCCATCACCGGTCCAAGAATGCCCGGACGTTTTTCCATCCAGTAGGGCGAGTCGCTGAGCCCGCCGCGAATCGTCAGAAAAATAGACGGCGAATTTTTGCCGGACTCGAGCAGTGTTTGGCGGCTATGCAGCCCGGCCTCGAGGTCAATCCGGTACGTGCCTTCGTTGAGAAAGCGTGCCGGAATTCGTGACCGGAAAACGTAGTGGCCCGATGACAGTGCGGGCCATTCGGTCTCGGCGCGATCGGTATGATGGCTTTGATAAATAGGCGTGCCGTCCTGCGAATACAAAACGTAACCGACTTTCAGTGCCGGATCGTAGTCTGCAATCTCAGCCTCCACCTCAACCCAATGTTCTGTGTTGTTCGCGCCTGGCATGGGAGCCGCCTTGCCGCCGCCATCCGTGATCCTGAAGCGAAGCGGCTGAAAATAAGGTTCGGAAACCGTGCCGGGCCGCGGCGCCCATTCCGACGATGCGGCATCGCCGCTGGAGGTGAGCAGATGCGTTTTGATCACGGCGCGCACATCGTTGCTGGTCTGACGGATCTGCCCGTGTTCAAGCAACACCGCATAATCACAAAGCTGTTCAATCGCGTTCAAGTTGTGACTGACAAACAGGACCGTTCGTCCCTGTCCCGCCACATCGCTCATCTTTCCCATGCACTTGCGTTGAAAATGCGCGTCGCCAACCGCCAGCACTTCGTCGACAATAAGAATCTCCGGATCTAGATGGGCCGCGACTGAGAACGCAAGGCGCATGTACATTCCGCTGGAATAGTGTTTCACTGGCGTATCGATGAATTTTCCGACCTCCGAAAAAGCGACGATCTCATCGAACTTTCTATTGATCTCGGTCCGGCGCATGCCCAGGATCGCGCCATTCATCGAAATATTTTCACGCCCGGTCAATTCGGGATGGAACCCGGTGCCGACCTCCAGAAGGCTGCCGACCCTGCCGTTGATCAGCGCGCATCCTTCCGTGGGTTCGGTGATCCGCGATAGGATTTTCAGCAGCGTGCTTTTTCCAGCTCCATTCGCGCCGATAAACCCGATGACTTCGCCGCGTTTCACCTCAAATGAAACATCCTTCAGCGCCCAGAACAATTCGCCGTTCACCTCGTCGGTGTCCGATGAAGCCATGGACATCAAACGCCGCACGGGGGTGCTTATCGCGGCCACCATGGATTCGCGAAATGTTTTGTACCAGGCTTGTTTTCCGATGCGGTATTGCTTGCCAATGCCGCGAACAGAGATGGCGATATCAGACATGATTTAGACCCGGTCCGTGAAGTGTTTTTCCATACGTCGGAAATAGAAGAGCCCGCCCACGAGCATCACCGCGACCATGGCGCATGAGATCAGCAGCGACGCGCCCGGCCCTTCCGTTTTTCCCAGCAACGCCCAACGAAAACCTTCGACCACTCCAGAGAGCGGATTCAGACTATGCAGCCACCGCCAATTTTCTGGAACAAGGCTCGCGGGATAGGCGACGGGCGTTATGAACATCCAGATTTGAACCAGAAACGGCAGGGTGTAGCGGATATCCCGGTACATCGCATTCATCGCCGAAAGCCAGAGTCCCACTGCGATCGATGTGCAGACGGCCAGAAGTATAAATAAAGGAAGCGTCACAATCGCCCACGAGGGCACAATTCCATAAAACAGCATCATGCCAATCAGAACAAGGAAGGCGACCGCGAAATCGACCAAGCCAGAAACGACTGGCGCAATCGGAATAATCAGCCGCGGGAAATACACTTTTGTAATTAAATGCTGATTGGCAACGATGCTGTTTCCGGACTCGGTCATGGAATGGGCAAAGAGTTGCCAGGGCAGCAGCGCGCAATAAGCGAAGACGGGATAGGGAATTCCGTCCGAAGGAATATTGCCGAGTTTTCCGAAGAATATACTAAATACAATCATTGTCATGAACGGCTGCAGAATAGCCCACGAGACGCCGAGCAATGTCTGTTTGTAGCGAACCGTGACGTTGCGCCACGCCATGAAATAAAGCAGCTCACGGTACTGCCAGAAATCCGCCAAATTCAGCGGAATCCAGCCCCGTGAGGGCTTGATCTCGAACGTGAATCGGCCTGCTGGCTGAACCACGCCGCTTGCTATCGCGGTCGTGTCGGCTTTCGAAAGGACTGCCGCGCTAACCGTTGAAGGGCTTATCATTTTTTAATTACTCGGATTCAATGTTAATTGAACATCACCGCGTTCTTATTCGTGTTGCTTGCTCTGTAGTCGGCAATTGCGGGGCCATGTTAAAACCCAGGCCTAAAAGGGCCGTTTCGAATTCGCTAAGTACCGTCGTTCGGTCGAATTGTTCGATGGCGCACCGGCGTGCGTGCGTCGCCATCGTTTCGCGCCGCACCGGATCGTCTGCCAGTTCGCGAATAAGCGCCGCCAATTCCGTGGCATTTCCGGGCGTGCACAATAACCCCGATGCGTGCTGGACCACGTGAGCAATCTCGCTACCCTGCGCCGCCGTGGCGATCACCGCTCCGCCGCAGGCAAGAATCGCGGACAGCTTCGATGGCATCACCAGGTCGGCCGCATCCGGCCGCTGCACCAGCAGATGTATATCGGCCAGATTGAGAAGTTCGTTCACACGGTTCGCCGGCTGAAGTGGCAGGAAAATGACTTTCGCAAGGCCGGCTGCTCCCTGTTCCAGCTGAGACCGCACGGAGCCGTCGCCACAGAGAACAAATTGAATATCTGTGCGTGCCGAAAGTTCACGAGCGGCTTGAAGAATAATTTCGAGGCCCTGCTTTTCACCCATATTGCCCGAGTAAAGCACGATCCGTTTGTCGTCAGGCAAATGCAGTTCATCTCGCAGCGCATTGGCTTTCGCGCTGGGGCGAATCTGATCGGTATTGACCCAATTTCTAAATAGCACGAGACGCTTCTCCGCGACTCCTTTATTCGCCAAACGATCCAGCATGCGTTGCGAAATGGTGGATACTCGCGAAAAGCGGCGCAAGATCACGCCCTCCAGCGTCAATGCAAACGCACGAAGCCAGCGAGGCAACAGCCCCAGTTCAAACGCGGCGTCAACTTCCAGATCCTGCAAATGAAGCCAGGAGTGCGCGCCCGAAACTAGCGAGCACAGCCAAGCGGCCGGTGTGCAGAAAAACGTGGGTGCGACCGTAATGATGACGTCCGGCCGTGAACGCAACGTCTGCCAGAGCAACACGGGAAAGCTGGTCATTGCGAACGAAAATAAATGGATTAATCGTTTAACACCGCTCGGCTTTTTCGGAACGTATAGCGGGCAGCGAATGATAATAGCGCCTTCGCGCGTTTCCGTCGTATAACGCCTTGCAGAAAATCCATCTCCAATGCGCCAAGCCGGATAATACATCGGGGCAGTAATAACGCGGACGCTGTGGCCCTCGGCGACCAGCCATTCCGCCATCTCTCCCGTATATTTTCCAATGCCCGTTAATTCAGGCGCGTAATTCAGCCCGTAAATCAGGATATGCAAGAACGTTGCTCCTGCGAAACTCCGCGAGCGCGGACGACAACGGCTGGATTACCCACCGCAACAACCAAAGGCGGAATATCTTTGAACACGCTGCTGCGTGCACCAACAACGGCTCCCTGGCCAATGGTGACTCCGGGAGCGATGAATACATCGGTGGCTACCCACGCTTCATCCTGCACGGTAATTGTCTGTGCTTGAATGTCGAAATGCGGCGACCCGATATCGTGGCTGCCTGTGCACAGATATGACTTTTGGGAGATCACCGCATTGCTGCCAATGGTAATGGCGCCGAGTGAATAAAGGACGACGTCGTCCCCAATCCACGAATTATTTCCTATGCATACCTTCCACGGAAAAGTAATACGCACGGAAGGCCGAATTAACACGGCGGTTCCAATCGACGCGCCGAAGAGCCGTAACAGGAAGCGCCGCCAGCCGTACAAAAATTGAGGCGACATGCCGAACAACGTGCTTTGAACCAGCCACCAGAGTTGAACGTACCCGTCCGAACGCTCCCTGAAATTCGTGGGAAGCCGGAATGACCCCAAATCCTGGATCGGTGATTTTAATTTTGAAAGAGTAACCAAAATCAGTGTCTCGCTAAGCATGAGTAATTTAGTCGGGTAAATCGCCATTAAAGATGACGCCCAGAAGTTTCTGCCGCGGAATTCGTCTCATGATCCGCGTCACATCTGCAAGCGGTGTGTAATTCCTGCGAATCACTAATAGCACTGCATCAACGCCATCGAGCAGCAAATCGGCGTCCGGTCCGCAGCTCAAGGCGGGCGTATCAAGAACGATCATGGGCCGCGTGTCCGCGCAACGGTAATGACGCAGCAATTCGTGAACTTTGGCGCTGCTGAGAACGACGCTGCTATGACCTTTGGATGAACCAGCGGTCAGAAGACTTAGATCAGCCGGCGGAATAAGAGGCAGCCGGTGCACATGAATGCCGCGGCCTTCGACTGCATCGGCTAGACCGGATTCATTCTCGCAAGAGAACAAGTCATGCAGGTGAGGCGAGCGTAAATTACCATCCACCAGCAACGTGGGAAGTTTTGTGGTCAACGCCAGAGCCGCCGCAAAATTCGCGGCGACGAATGATTTTCCATCGCCGGGAATGGGGCTGCACACGGCGATCACACGAGGCATACGAACGCCCGATCTTGATATGACGCAGCAGCAATCGAGAAATTGACGCGACACGGGGTGTTGCGGACTGTGCAAGGTTGCTATTTTTGCACACGACAGCGGAAAGGTGGGCGGCACCTGGATTTTTGAATTGATTTGTTTAATTGAGCTCAGAATTTCGAGGCCAGTATGCATATGCAGATCATCGACATTGAGGTACTTGCTCATCATGACAATGGATTCATAGGAGCCGAAGAGCAGTGCAAGCGAGACCGCGCTGCCGATGGACCCGATGAGAGCGGCAACGATAAGAAATCGATAATTAGGTTGAAAGGGGCTCGACGGTACGACAGCCGAATCCCAAATCTGCATGCGCTCGCCTTCCTGCTGATCCTCGACGCTCATTGCCATTTCAGTCTGAACTTTGTATTTGAGCATGGATTCGTACTGGTCGGTCAGGGTGCTGTAGCGGCGAGTAAGTTCCGGGAGTTCGACCTGCACTTTGGCGGAATTGTTCAAGCGCCGGTCCAGTTCGTTCATGCGGTCTTTCATCAATGCCGTGCTGTTGCGCTGGCGCGAAACGCTGAGCAGAATATTTTCGTACTCCTGAGTATGGCGCGTCAATTCGCCGCGTATATCAAAGGAGGACAGCGACATCTGTACCCGCCGCATGGTCGTCAGCCCGTACGACACCGCCTGCTGCTGGATTTCGTCAGCGGGTTGCATCTCGATCGGTTCTTTATTTACAACTGTTCGGAGCGAATTGAATTCCTGCAGTTTGGACAACGTCTGATTCCACAAGTGTTGCAGCTGGTTCAACGCGAGAATGTCGGACTCAGCCTTTTTCTGTTTGTCAACCAGCGACGAGCGAAGCATTCCCGCCTGAGCACGCTGCACACGCAGATCGCTCTTTGATCGCTCCACATCATTCTGCGCTTTGGTCAGCACGGATTGAGAGATCATGCCGCGCCGGTGGAGATCGGTCACCGCAGTCAAATTCTGTTGCTCGGTTCTCACACTGAGCGCTTTCATTGAAAGCTGCTCTTTGAGGACCTGAATCTCCGGGTCGATCTCGATGCCGTGATGGGATTGTTCAGATAGTGCTGGCGCGTTTTTCTGCGCTTCGCGAGACGGACCCGCAGTCTCTGGCGAGGGCGCTTTTTCCGGCGTCTGTTCGATCACCGCACTGGGTCTATCCAGTTCCTCGGTGAAGGCCTGGAATTGTCGAATGGATTGTCCAATCTTGATGATGGCGGCATTGCGCTGCTCGATCTCCCGTGCGATGGCCTCGGCCACCAGTTCCTCGACCTGGCGTTTGCGCAGATTTTCCGCGCGCAAGTTGCTCTCCGCCTGGAGAACCTGATTCGTCAACGCCATCAGCAAAGCCTGATTGGCGGGAACGTCTTCCGGCATCGATCCCATGTTGTCATGGCGAAACCGTTGCAGAACCTGCGCGACTTCTTTGACCTGATTTTCCAAATGCACGGTCTGGCTGGTGATCAGCGCGGCCGTTTTTTGAAGGCTCTCGCTGCGCAGCCGTGCGTTCTCATCGATGAATTTTCTGGCCAGGTCGTTGGCTACATCCGCCGCGGTTTGAGGGTCTGAATGGTCAAACAACAATCGGAAGGAACTGGAATCAATTCTGAGCGTGATGGCTTTACGAACGGTATTGATGATCTGCTGCCGGGTCGCATCGGTCACACCGGGCGGGAATAGATTGCGTTGCTGTAAAACCTCGTTCAAGGTATGTCGGCTTTCGACCTGCTCGCGCAGAGCGTCAAGTTTCTGTCTGAAGTCGGGTTGCGCCATCTGCGCATTATTCGACGGGGAGATGAGGCGGCCGGATTGCAGAATGACGAGCACATCAGCCTGGTAGAGTACTGGCAGGCTCAGAATTGTGGCGAAACAGGCGGCAAAAATGACGGCGGCGACCACCGCAATCAGCCGCCAGCGCTTCTTGAGCATATTAAAATAGCTGGGCGGGGTGCCGGAATCGGAAAGCACGGGCAGTGTGTCCGCTACAAGGGCCGCGCTTGCTGAGGGTGTAGCGTTGAACGTAGCGGGCCTCATCATTGCATCACCTTTATTAGTCGTGCGGCGCTTAGATGCAAATAGGAGGCCCCTTATTTAATCGCGTGTCGATGATAGTGGTAAAAGGAGGCGGGGTTTCCGGGTATTGCAAATGACGCGGCCTAAATAGGCTGGCGCTGAAAAGAAAAGAAAATGCATCAGGACTCTGAAGGATAAGTGACCGCGATAATAGCCTGATTGGTAGACTCGCTGAGCGCCGGCGATGTCCCCCGACTTTAGAAAGGCGCTTACAGCATAGGGCGCCAGCTCTATCAGGCGTTCGCGCCGAACGGATTCCAGATCGGGCGGAACGGTGAGCCCGTTTAGTAAATTGAAAGAGAGTCCCGTCGGATTGAATTGTGTGGAAAGTGAACAATCATTGTGACGGTACTTCGCGGTAAAAGAATCCACATAGCAAAACATCCGCGCTGCGGCACCCAGACGAATTCCGAAATCCAGATCGCAGACATCCTTGGCACTTTCCAGATAACGTACCCGCAATGCCGCGTCTCGAGTCAGCATGTAACCATCATTGGGAAATTGTTGAACCAATCCCGACCATAGAGCGGATTTCTGGATACCGGCATAATGCGTGGTCCTGAAATAACGCCGATTGAGATCGGCCGACTCATTCTCCTTTTCACGGCCATGAATATCTATGATCACTTGTTTTCCGAAGGCAGCGGTCAATCCAGGTGTCGCGACAAACGCCGCTGATAGTTTCTCCACCGCGTCGGGAAATAAGAGGTCATCGTCATGCAATAATAAAAGACGTTCACCAGTCGATATTTCAAATAAAATATTGATATTTCCGGCCTGCCCGCGGGATGGCCTATTGTGAACGTACCGAAGATTTCCAACTCCGGCGAAATGAGTTTGGAGCATTCGTTCCGTTTCGTCATTCTCGGAGTCATCTGAAATCAGGATTTCGATGGAGCGATACGTTTGCGCGAGGCACGATTCCAGTGCCTCACGCAATTGGGCCGGACGTTGGTACGTCGGAATGCAAAGAGAGACGAGGGTTGACATAATGCGCTTGGGTCTCCACAACCTTTCAATAACAACGTCAGCTCGCGCGCCGAATAAAGCGACCCAGCATGGCGGCCAGAGTCACCTGCGCCCGCATGGACATCAACTTGAGTGCTGAGAACGCGCGAATGGGCCCTCCCGAATGGAGCACAAATTCTTTGTCGGCTCGAGAGGGCGGAACGCCATTCAGTGCCGCCGCAATCAGCGGCTTTTTCCACGGTTTGCAAGTGCCCGCGGCGTGCGCCATCATTGGGAATCCCGGCGTGAAACACATCGCCGTTTTATTTAGCAGACTCAGCGGACAACGTGAAAACATGGCGGCGGCGTTGAGGGCGTCCTGATCCGTGCGGAAGAATGGATGCGAGCGATCTTTATACGGAAATGAATTTAGCGCCTGCGGATGGTGAATTTGAACCAAGCCAAGCACTTTCTGCCAGTCATCCAGTATCTCTGCGTTCTCTCGCGTCACGCCCACGAAGCCTGAATTTGCGTACTCTGTCATCGAAGTGTCATGACATTTAATGCCATGCGTTTCGCACAGTTTGCGCCATGCCGCCCGCAGTGGATGATTCGCCGAATACGGTGAAGCCAAATCTTCGCACACCGCGACGCCACACTTCATCCATTCTTCGTAATAGGACCAATTCCAGCAAACTACGATATCGGGATCGAAATACGCGATGGCATCAATACTCTTGTCGGACTCAAGAATGCTTTTTATGAAAACCGGCTTATGCCGGGCGAGATGTATAGTGGTAAAAACCGGAATAAATCGAATAACGCAATGTTCTGTCACACGGTATTCATCGTAGTGGCCCGTTCGCTTAAGCGGTGTCGCCCATTTTGGAATATCTCCCTGGTATCCGCCCCAAATGACACCCTTAAAACCATGCACGATCAGGGAGTTCACAAGAGCGACGACTCCCAGATGATAATCTCCTTCGAACAATGTACAGACGGCGGAATTCATTGTGATCTCCAGGTCATTTAAAAATAACAGATCAAATTTACCTTTTAAAGTGCGCCTTTTACCCGGGCTTTTGCATAAAGCGGCAAATCAGTGCGCCCATCTTCACAGATAGGCGCAAGCGGGTCATCGCCAAGGGTGAGAACGTCCGGATGGCGCCATTCGCATGAGTGACAAAATTCTTGTCCGCGGTGGAAGGTGAGAACCCGCGTATCGCCGTGCGCAAAATATTTTTTCGCCATGGTTTGTAAGGGCCAATGGCGTGAGACATCGCGCAATGTCCTCGGGCGAAACTCATGCCCGATTTATTCAAAATGCTGAGTGGCAGTTCCGTGCACATCAATACTGCATTTAAGCCATCCTGATCAGGAAAGCAGAATGGATGCGTCCAGCCGCTATGCCAGACCTCGGTCAATGAGCCTGGAATATCGTTGCCGATGCACTCAACAGCTTTATTCCAGTCGGAGAGAATAGATCGATGCGCGCGCGTTACGCCAATAAATCCGGAGTTGATATACGTATCAAAAGTGTTTCGTGGACTAAGGCCATGGCGTAGACAAAACTTGCGCCATGCAAAGCGCATGGGGTGGTTAATAGAAAATGGGGAGCCGGAATCTTCGCACAATGCAACCCCGCACTTCATCCATTCCTCATAAGCGGACCACGTCCAATTTACGACAATATCGGGGTCGAAGTACGCAATAGCGTCATAGTCTGGATTATCTTTTAAAATTCCGTCAATGAGCAACGGTTTATAGTGGGCCATATGATGAGGCGGATTGACTTGTATAAAACGGATGCTGCATTCTTTTGATACAACATACTCTTCGTAGCGCGGCGTGACGTGCCGCGGGTTCGCCCATAACGGCAGAGCGCCGCGGTAACCCGCCCAGACGACGCCTTTGAATCCGCTCGAAATCAATGAATTCGTGAGAGCGGCGACGCCGTAGTGATAATCGCGTTCAAATAGTGTACAGACAGTTGAATGCATAGTTTACCTGAGAAAATGCGATTAGCAGCGCGGTTCTAAAAACTGACTCAAATGCCGTGCTACTTCATGCGCTCGATCGGTGACCAGGCCAAAGTGCGTTGTTTCAACGGTAATGCTGACGAGATCCTTGCATCTGGCGTTCCACAGCTTCTGGGTCTCCGGGTGCTCCTGTTGCGTGGCAGAGGCCTGTACAAGAATCACCCGACCGCCGTAATCGGTGATCCGGTATCTGGATCCAATCAACAGCAGAGCGGATATTAATTCACCATCCAGCGTCTGGGCCGGTTCCGGTGCTGTGTTTTTAGGACGAGAACGTGTCACGCGGAGCCATATCTGGGCCGCGAGCGATAGCGGATGCCGCATCACGGAACGAAGTGTCTCGGCTCTAAAGAGCCATGAGGAAATGAGTCTGAATCTCGATGCTGCCGACAAACGAAGCGCTTTGGATAGCAGATTGAACAGGACATAAGTCATTCTTTCCAAGCGGCCGATTGTGGGTGGATCGACAAGAAACACGAGCGGGACAATCTCGCCCGACGCGCGCAGCCGCTTCGCCATTTCGAACGCCACCAGCGCTTCCGTGCAGAATCCACCGAGACAGTAGGGGCCGTGTGGAGCAACGCTACGAATGCGCTTCAAATGTTCCTCCGTCATCTGTTCAATGGTGACAGAGGCGTGCGGTCCGGGCTTGCACGGCCGAACCAGGTAGAATGGCCGGTCGTCAAGATGCTCCACAAATTTTTTCGCGTATACGCCGCCCGTGAGCTGATCGCCATCTAAATAAAACAGAGGTGGCTTGCTGCCGGTCGCGCGAAGAGTCAGCAGGCCGGTGTCTGCGGTAATGACTGGCGTCGAGGTCGCTTTGGCGAGGCCTTCCAGCGTCGCGTCGTTGAAAAGCACGGAGAGCGGCAGTTGTTTTCCGCAAAGTTTAGAGACGCGGTTCATCATGCTGGCCACAAGCAGCGAATGGCCGCCGAGTTCGAAAAAATCATCTTTTAAGCTGACCGCCGGAACCCCGAGTAATTCCTCCCAGATCGTTGCGATGCCCTTTTCTATGGGACTCATCGCAATTTCAACCGACCTCGGTTGATCTATTGGAATCATCACGGTTGGCAATTTTCCCCGGTTCACTTTGCCGTTCTCGTTGAGCGGCAATTTTTCAAGTGCGGCATAGGCGCCTGGAATCATGTAAGAGGGCAGGCGCGCTTTCAGATGCGACTTGAGGGCATCGGTCGTGATCTTCGCGCCTTCGCGCAGCACGATAAAGGCTGCCAGCCGCTTGTCTCCCGGCTTGGGTTCGCGCACGACGACCGCGGCCTCCTCAATATCAGGGTGGCGGGCAAGCTGTGCTTCGATCTCTCCCAGTTCAATGCGGTATCCGCGGATCTTCACCTGACAATCGACGCGGCCGAGGAACTCGATTGTTCCATCCGTTAAAAAGCGCGCCAGATCGCCGCTTTTGTACATGCGCGCGCCAAGGTGTTTACCGAACGGATCAGGAATGAAGACATTCGCGGTCAACGCCGGCTGGTTGAGATAGCCGCGTGCGAGGCCATCGCCGCCGATGTAAAGCTCGCCGGGAATTCCGATCGGCACGGGCCGCAGGTTGCCATCGAGAATGTAAACGACGCTATTGGAAATGGGCTTGCCGATGGGCACTGATTTTTCGATGGCGTCCTCGGAGGGTACGGTGAAACAACACGTAAACGTCGTGTTTTCAGTGGGACCGTAGCCGTTGATCAGGCGGCATCCCGGGCACTGCCTCACGACTTTGCGCACATGCTCCGGAGAGAGCACGTCGCCCCCTGCCAGCAGTTGTTTCACATTCACCAAAGATTGACTATGCAACTCGACCATTTGATGGAACAGTCCGGCCGTCAGCCAGAGCGTGGTCACCTTATGGCGCTCAATGGTTCGGGCCAACTCGTCGAGGTTGGCGCTATCTCCCGCGTAAAGCAGCAGGCGCGCGCCGTTCAACAGCGGCCCCCACAGTTCGAACGTGGAGGCGTCGAATGCCAGCGGCGCGGCATGCATGAAAATCTGGTCGGGGCTGAAACTGGCGAAGTTTGTTTCCTTCACCAGGCGCACCACCGCTCGATGCGTGACGGACACGCCTTTCGGTTGCCCGGTGGATCCCGATGTGTACATGACATAGGCAAGAGTGTCGGGATAGATGGAGCGCTTCAGATTGCCGGCCGCATGACTGGCGAACTGAGCCCAATCGCTATCTATAAGAATGACATGCTTGAACGACTCGCCTATACGTTGCGCGAGATTTTGTTGCGTGAGCAAGAGTTGTGAGCGCGTATCTTTGATCATGAACGCCAAACGCTCAGCGGGGTAGAAGGGATCGAGCGGCGCGTAGACGGCGCCAAGTTTCAGGATTGCCAGAATCGAGATGACCATTTCCGGTGTGCGGTCCATGCACACGGACACCATGGACTCGGTTCGCACTCCCAGTTGGTCCAAGTGGCGGGCTACCTGATTGGCGCGAGCGTTCAGTTCGGCGTAGGTGATCTTCGTGTCGCCTGACATCAGCGCGATCGCGTGGGGCGTGAGCTGCGCCTGCGATTCAAAAAGTTCATGAATGCAGCGCGCGGGATAGGGCGTTGCCGTGTCGTTCCATTGATGGAGCAGCGACTGATCAGACTCGCTCAGCAGCGACGCTTCGTCGATTCGCTGCATCGGATTCTGAATCGCGGCGCTCAGCAACATGGCGAAATGATGCTGTAAACGTGAAATGGATAAGGAATCAAAAAGCGCCGTGTTGTACTCGACCGTGGTACTGAACCCATTCCTTGTTTTCGTGACGAAAAGCGTGAGGTCGAATTTTGACGAGTTCAAAGAAACCGGGATGCGCTCCGTGGTCACGTTTTTGAGCGCCGGGCAGTCGGCATCCGCTTGTTCGTAGGCGAACAGAATTTGAAATAGCGGCGAGCGGCTGCGATCCCGCGGCAAATTGAGCGCCTCGACGAGCTTCTCAAATGGCAGGCCTTGATGCGCGAACGCTTCGAACGCGGTTTCGCGCGTCCGTTTGAAAAGTTCCCGGAACGTTGGACGGCCGGAGAGATTCGTACGGAAGACCACCGTGTTGACGAACAGGCCAACGAGCCCCTCTGTTTCCAGCCGGGTGCGGCCGGCTATGGGGGAGCCGATCAGGATATCGGTTTGCGTTGTGAAACGATGCAGCAGCGCTTGGAACGTGGACATGAAAAGCATGAACGGCGTCAGCCCTTCACGTTCGCACAGAGATAGTATGCCGCTGCTGGTCTCGCGGCTGATTTCAACGGTGCTCTGGGCTCCGGCATGAGTCAAAAGCGTGGGACGCGAACGCGCGAAGGGGAGTTCCAGAACCGGGAGAGGCGACTTGAGTTTCTCCTTCCAGAAAGCCAAAGGCGATTCGATAAGTTCAGCGGAATGGTCTCTCTGCCAGATGCAAAAATCGAAATACTGAACCGGAAATTCGGCGAGTTGAAGCGGCGCACCCGTCGCGAAGTGATCATAAAACGCGGCCAGGTCTTGGGTCAGGATTGGAAGCGACCATCCGTCGGTGATGATGTGGTGCATCACGATCAGCAGCGCGTGGTCGTCCGCGGCCATCTCAAAAAGTACCGACCGGAAGAGCTCGTCCTGCACTAAGTCGAACGGCTTGTTCGTTTCCGTGTCGAGGCGGCGTTGCAATTCAGCGGTCCGATCTGAAAGGGAGCCGTGCGCGAGCGATATCTCGAAAAGGCAGGTGTCCGCGTCGCGCGCGGTTTGTTGCACTTCTCCGTCTACGTCAACGAAACGGGTGCGCAGGCAGGCGTGCCGACGGGTGAGCGCATTCAACGCTTTACGCAGCGCATCACGATTCAAGTGTCCTCGCAGGCGCAGCGCGATGTGAACGTTGTAGATGGCGTTACCCGGCTGCAATTGGTCCAGAAACCAGAGGCGTTGCTGCGCAAACGAAAGTGGCGCGATGCGGGCATTCAAGGCCTGAATGGGTTGAAAAACAGGCGCCGGCTTGCTCTGCGCTACACGTTCGGCGACGGCGACGATGGTTCGCGCGGTAAAGAAATCTTTGACGGACAGGTCCACGTTCAGGGCGCTGCGCACGCGCGAAACCAGTTGGGTCGCCAGAAGCGAGTGTCCACCGAGTTCGAAAAAGTCGGCGTCGATGCTGACTTTTTCAAGATGTAAAACCTGCTGCCAGATATCCGCCAACGCGTTCTCGATATCGTTGCGCGGAGCGATCATGGCGCGCTCTTGAATCACGCGCTCAGCGCCGGGAGCGGGAAGGGCTTTGCGATCCACCTTGCCGTTGGGTGAAAGCGGGAGCGTCTCCAGAGGCACGTAAAACGCGGGCACCATATACGCGGGAAGCTGGCCCAGCAGAAACGCGCGCAGATCGGACGCGCGAGGCGCCGAAGCGGCGGGCTTCACCATGAAATAGGCCACAAGTTGCTGCTCGCCGGATGCGTCGTTGCGTGCAGTCACGACGGCGAGCCGAAGCGCCGGATGCTGCGCGAGAGTGGCTTCGATTTCACCGAGCTCGATGCGGTAACCGCGAATTTTCACCTGGTGATCGATACGGCCGAGGTAGTCAACGTTTCCATCGTCGCGGTATCGGGCGAGGTCACCGGTGCGGTACAGCCGCGCGCCGCGCTCGGCCCCGAAAGGATCGGGAATAAACCGTTCGGCGGTGAGAGCGGGTCTGTTGATGTAGCCGTGCGCCAGGCCAGCGCCGCCGATGAAAAGTTCTCCCACCATGCCGAGCGGCACAGGTTGAAGCGCTTCGTTGAGCACGTAAAGGGATGTGTTCGCAACGGGCCTTCCGATGGATATGTTGCGGCCCGCATGTTCGACTTTATGAATGACTGAATAAATGGTGGTCTCGGTGGGGCCATACATATTCCACAGTGCGCCGCTGCGCCGCAGAAGTTGATGCGCCAGCTCCGGAGCCATGGCTTCTCCGCCGCAGAAAATTTTGATCCGGCTGCCGGGCTCCCAGCCGCACATAAGAAGGAGGCGCCACGTGGCGGGGGTGGCTTGAACGATGGTGGCCCGCGTGGAACTGATGGCCGCGAGGAGCTTATGGCCGTCCCGCGCGGTGTCGCGTGAGACGATGTGAATGCGGGCGCCCACGGTGAGCGGCAGAAACATTTCAAGCGTGGCAATATCGAACGACAGCGTCGTGGCTGCCAAGAGCGTATCGGTGGCTTCGATGCCAGGCTGATGGCGCAGGGATTCGAACAAATTGACGACAGAGCGATGCTCGATTCCGGCGCCTTTGGGTTTTCCTGTCGAGCCCGATGTGTAGATGACATAGGCGAGATTTTGCGCCTTCACGCCGCTTTGAAAGTTCTCTTCCGAATACCTCTCTAGCCCCGCCGCTTCCAGATCCAGCGCAATGATGGGCGCGTGATTCGCCGGCAGGCCAGGCTGCAGATGACTCTGGGTTATCAGCACCGCGGCGTGGGCATCCTGCAGAATGTACGAGAGCCGTTCGGCGGGATGTTCCGGATCGAGCGGCAGATAGGCGGCGCCCGACTTCAGAACGGCAAGGACTGCGACGAGCATGTCGATTGAACGATCCAGGCAGACGGCGGCAAGCGCTTGCGGCTTCACGCCCAATCGCTGCAGATGCCGCGCGAGCTGATTGGCGCGCGCGTTCAATTGAGCGTAGGTGAGAGACTCGTTTTCAAACAGGACCGCGGTCGCGTCGGGCGTGCTGGCGACTTGCGCTTCGATGCGCTGATGCAGACAGGCATCCGAAGGAAATTCAGAACTGGAGTCATTCAATTGACGAAGAATGTAAGCGCTTTCGGATTCATCGAGCAGTGGCAGATCCAGCAAACGCAGCTCAGGTTTTTCAGCGACGCTGTTGAGCAGAACTTGAAAATGATGCAGCAGGCGTTCCATTGCAGACTTGTCGAAAAGATCGGAATTGTAATCGAGCGTCAATTCCAGGTCGGCGGGCTGATCGAATGCGTAGAGTGAAATTTCAAACTTTGCACCGACTTCGGGCAGAGATATGGGCCTTGAAGCAAGGCCGTCAAACGAGATTGCATCCAGCGGAGTATTCTGAAGTCCGAAAAGGATTTGAACCACCGGCGCATGACTCTGGCTGCGCGGAACATTCAAGGCTTCAACCAGTTTTTCGAACGGCACGTCCTGATGATCGAACGCTTCAAGCGCGACGGAGCGTGTGCGGCGAAGCAGCTCCACAAATGTGGGATTTCCGGAAGTGTCTCCGCGCAACACCAGTGTATTCACAAAAAGGCCGATCAAGTTTTCGGTTTCGGTGATGCTTCGTCCGGCCACGGGAGAGCCGGTGAGGATATCGGTTTGTCCGGTGTAACGATGGAGCAGCGTGTGAAAGGCGGCGAGGAGCCCCATGAATAAAGTGGCCGATTCGCGTTCGCAGAGTTGCTTGAAACGTTGCAGACCCGCCACGTTTGCGGTGAGGCTGGCGCAAGCCTGGGATTGAACCGGAGGGCGCGGGCGCGAGATGGGCAGTTCGATGACGGGTAAGTCGCCAGAGAGTTTCTGTTTCCAATACTTCACGTCGTGATCGAGCACCGTTCCGCTGAGCCATTTCTGCTGCCAGGCGGCAAAGTCTCCAAATTGAAAAGGCAAGTCAGCAAGGGCTGGAGTCTGCTCGCGATTGAATGCGTTGTAAAAAACAGAGAGCTCACGATTGAGTACGCCGAGCGACCAGCCATCCGAAACGATGTGGTGCATGCACAGAATCAAGGCATGATCCCGCGCGTCGATGCGGACGAGATGGGCGCGCAAGAGCAGATCTTTGGTGATATCAAAGGGTCGGCGTGATTCGGCTTCCGCCTGTTTCTGGAGTTCCGTCTCGCGCTGGCCGGGCGGAAAGTGCGCCAGCCCGCTCTGCGTAAGAGTGACATGTACATCGCGCGATACGCGCTGAAAGCCGGTGCCTTGCTCGGAGGAAAAGGTGGTGCGCAAGGCGGCGTGGCGCGCGACAAGCGCATCGAGCGCCATCTGCAGGGCGTGAATGTTCAGCTTTCCCCGAAGACGCACGGCGGCGGGCATATTGTAGAGATTGCTTCCGGGTTCATATTGGTCGAGAAACCAAATTCTATTCTGGGCAAAGGAGAGGGGAAAAACGTGAGACGCGGGATCGTGCTGAATGACCGGTCTGTGCGTCGCACCCGCCGGTTTCTCCCGGCGCACCTGCTGGAGCGCAAGCAACGCCGCATCAAAAACAGGTTTGATAGCCGGGTCCTTCATTACGATCTCCGCGTGAGTAACGAGGGAACGAAATTCGGATAGTTCCGATTCGTTTTTGAATAAAGGGGCGCTGCGCAAAAAGAGCGCGTCCTGACGAACGACGCGCATGTTGCAACTAACACACCATCCCGCGATCTAACTGTTCCGCCCGAAACGATGCCGCATTGGGCAACGCGAAGAGCCTTACACAACACAATCTGTAACCAAAAATCGCGGGCCGGATTGTGACGCTTCGTTTTAACGCTGGGTATGCTTCGAATTCGCCGAGATGCCCCCCGGAGAGAGGCGCGCTGTCATAAAGCGGCTGATTTATTGAGGGGTACAGTTTTTGAATAGTGCCCCGCGAGGGATGGACTTTGGGCATCGTCCTGAGCCGTCGCGTTCGCCATTTTTCGAAACCATCGCGAGGATTTTTTACATGCAGCACGACGCCCCATTGAATCTGAAAGATACGCGTCTCTCTTTCAGTGATGAGCGCATCCACGATCTGATTGAAGCGCAGGTCTGCAAAACGCCGTACGCCATCGCGGCGCGCTTTGAGCGGCACGCGCTCACCTATACCGAACTGAATGCGCGCGCCAACCGATTGGCGCGGCACCTTCGGTCGCTCGGCGTGGGGCCGCAGTCTCTCGTGGGTCTTTGTGTCAATCGTTCACTGGACATGCTGGTGGCCGTGATCGCCATTTTGAAGGCTGGGGGCGCTTACGTGCCACTCGACCCGGAACATCCGCCAGAGCGCCTTGCGTATATTCTTGGCGATGCGCGGCTCTCGTTACTGGTGACAGAAAGTTACCTCAAAAAGGATCTGAGGGGCGCGACGAGTCCACTTTGTTTCCTGGATGAGATCACGCGGGACTTGGAGACGCGGCAGGATGGCGATCTGAATCTCCGTTTTTCATCGAAACACCTGGCGTATGTTATCTATACGTCGGGGTCGACGGGAAAGCCGAAAGGCACGGGGATCGAACACCGCTCGGTGACCAATCTGTTGTATTCCATGCAGAGCAAACCGGGCATTTTACCGACGGATGTCGTGCTGGCGGCGACGACGCTCACCTTCGACATTTCGGTCGCTGAGCTTTTTCTGCCCCTCACGGTGGGGGCGTGTGTCTGCATTTTTAAGCCCCTTATGGCGGCGGATAACCACCGCCTCGCAACGCTGCTGGACGAGACAGGTGCGACATTCATGCAGGGCACGCCGGCGACATGGCGGCTGCTCTTAAACTCGGGATGGCGACCGGGGCGCGGTCAGAAACTCATTTGCGGCGGCGAGGCGATGACGCCGGATCTGGCGCGGAAACTCCTCGAGCGCAGTTCGTCGCTTTGGAATATGTACGGCCCGACTGAGACAACCGTGTGGTCGTCACTGCATGAGGTCGAATCGGCGGATGGAGTCATACCGATCGGGCGGCCTCTGGCGAATACATCACTCTATGTGCTCAGTGAAACCCTTGAAGACGTGGCGAACGGCGCAACCGGTGAACTTTTTATCGGCGGCTCTGGATTATCGCGAGGCTATCTGAATCAGCCCGCGCTGACGGCGGAACGATTCGTGCCGGATCCGTTCTGCGCTCACGCCGGAGCGCGCATGTACCGGACGGGGGATCTGGCGCGGTTTCGTTCGGATGGCAGCGTCGATTATCTTGGCCGAGCCGATCACCAGGTGAAAGTCCGCGGCTACCGAATCGAATTGGGGGAAGTAGAAGCGGCGTTGTCGTCGCACCCGGCGCTGAATCTCTGTGCGGTGACGGCCGGGCCGGATGCGTCTGGCGAGACACAGCTTGTCGGCTACTTCGTTGGAAACACTCCTCCAGACGCGTCGGCGCTGCGTGAATTCTTGAAGACCAAATTGCCGCCGTACATGATCCCGGCCTTTTTGGTCCGGCTGGATTCCATGCCGCTTTCGCCGAGCGGAAAAATCGATCGAAAGGCGCTGCCGGCGCCGGAGAGAGTGGGTCGGAATTCCGGAGCGCCGCGGGTGGCGCCGAGAAACGAGATCGAACGAGCGCTTCAGGAAATCTGGGGGGAGGCGTTGCGCACCGAACGCCTTGGGATTCACGATCACTTCTTCGAGATTGGCGGCCATTCGTTGATTGCAACGCAGATTCTGACACGTATTCGCTCCGCGTTGCATGTGGATCTGGCGGTGAAAGATCTCTTTGATGCGCCGACGATCGCGGGCTTGGCCGAGGTGGTTCAGAAGCGCGATCGCAAGGAAGCGCCAAAAGCGATCACCCGGCGCAAACAGGAAACCGCAACTCCGCTTTCGTCTTCGCAGGAAAGCGTGTGGGTCGCGGACCAACTTCACCCCAACAGCCCGCTCTACAATATCGCTCGAGCCGTGCGAATGAAGGGGCCGCTTGATACGGGCGCGCTGGAGAAAGCGCTGAACGCGATTGTGGCGCGCCATTCAACGTTGCGGACAACCTATGCGTTGCGCGGCGGGCAGTTGCAACAGCGTGTCCATGCGCTGTTCTCGCTGGATATCAAACGTGATGCGTTGAACGCGATTTCAGCGCAACAGCGTGAGGAGGAATTGCGGCTGCGGTTAGAAAGGGAGGCCCGGCGGCCATTCAATCTGACGGTTGATTTATTGATTCGCGCGACGCTGTTTGAACTGGAGCCGGATCACCACGTGCTGTCCATCGTGATGCACCACATCGCCAGCGACGGGTGGTCCACGGAAATCTTCAAGCGCGATCTGTCGGCGTTCTATGCTCATTTCGCTTTCGGCCAGCCGTTTCAGCGCCCGGAACTTCCGATTGAGTATACCGATTTTGCGGTGTGGCAACGCGAGCAACTTCCAAGCGGAATGGATGATGAATTGGGCTTCTGGAAATCGAAATTGGGCCCGGCCGCTCCCAGCCTTGAATTACCATTCTGCCGCCCGCGCCCGCGCCGGCAGACGTTTGCCGGAGCGTTATACCGGTACGCATTCAAGCCCGACACGTGCCGCGGCATCAACCACTTAGGCGCGCGTGAAAGCGTAACTCCGTTCATCGTTCTGCTGGCAGGCTTCCAGACACTCCTTCATCGCTACTCGGGGCAGCGGGACATCTCGGTGGGAACTCCGGTGGCCGGCCGCAACCGCATCGAGACCGAAGAATTGATCGGCTATTTCGTCAACATGGTGGTGCTGCGCAGCGACCTGTCCGGAAATCCGACGTTTAAGGAGATGCTGCAGCGTGTCCGGGCGACGGCGGTCGACGCGTATGCGCACCAGAGTCTGCCATTCAGCAAAGTGGCGGAGGCCGCTGGCGTCATTCATGACCGCAGCCGTTCGCCGCTTTTCCAGGCGGTGTTCCTGTATGTGTACGACTCCGGGCGCTCCTGGGGCTTGCAGAATATTCAGGCGAGTTCCTGGGATGTGGACACGGGCACATCCAAATACGACCTGACACTCTTCGTTCATGAAAAGCCGGACGGGCTGGAGGCGGTACTGGAGTACAACACGGATCTTTATTCGGAAGAATCCATGCGGCATCTGTTGGAGCATTTTGAAATTTTGATGCGCGGCGCCGTGGCGGACCCGGAGCGGCGATTGGCTGATGTAACTCTTTCCGCGGAAGAAGAAGTGAAAGCGATACTGGATGCATCGAAGGAAAAATGCCTGCATGAACTCGTTGAGGAGCAGGCCGCGCGATGGCCGGATCAGACGGCGGTGGAAAGTTCCGATAGGACCCTCACTTATGGGGAGCTGGAACATTACGCCAATCGCTGGGCGCGCGAACTGCGGCTGGCGGGAGCGCGTCCGAACACCTTGACGGCGGTGGTGATGGAGAAGGGGTGGGCTCAAGTCATGGCCGTTCTGGCCATTCACAAATCCGGAGCGGCGTATTTGCCGATCGATCCGGAACTGCCGCTGGAGCGGATTCGTTTCATCCTGGACGTCGGCGAGGTCAAGCAGATTCTCACGACGACACACGTCGAGGCGCGGCTGAAGTGGCCGGATGGCATCACGCGATTTGTTCTGGACAAGGAGCCCGTTGAAACCAACGCAAGGCCGCTCAAGCGCGCGCAGACATCCCGGGACCTCGCGTACGTGATCTTTACGTCGGGATCGACCGGCAAGCCGAAAGGCGTGATGATGGCGCATCAGGGCGTGGTGAATACCTGCCTGGATTTGAATTATCGCTACAACCTGCGCCGTGACGACCGTGCGCTGGCGGTGTCGTCGCTGAGTTTCGATCTTTCGGTATACGACATTTTTGGAACGCTGGCGGCGGGCGCGACATTGGTGATGCCGGAACCCGCCGGGTTGAAGAACCCGGACGCGCTCGCTCGGCGCGTGCAGGAAGAACGTATTACGGTGTGGAGCTCCGTGCCGGCGATCATGCAAATGGTCGTGGATGCCACGGAGCGGCGGAACGCCAAATTGAATTCGCTGCGCCTGGTGATGCTGAGCGGCGACTGGATTCCGGTGGCGCTGCCCGACCGCGTCCGCAAGGTTACAAACAAGGCGGACATATACAGCTTGGGCGGCGCCACGGAAGCGTCAATCTGGTCGGTCGATTACCCGATCAAAGACGTTCGTGCGGAATGGAAGAGCATTCCGTACGGACGGGCAATGACGAACCAGACGACTTATATCTATAATGAGAGTTTGGAACGGTGTCCACCGGGCGAAACGGGGTCGCTGTTTATTGGCGGCATGGGCCTGGCCGAAGGGTACTGGCGCGATCCGGAGAAGACGGCGGAACGATTTTTCAAACATCCGCAAACGGGGGAGAGGCTGTATCGCACGGGAGATCTGGGGCGTTACATGGAAGACGGGAATATTGAGTTTCTCGGACGCGACGATTTTCAGGTGAAGGTGAATGGGTTCCGCATCGAGCTCGGGGAGATTGAAACGGGGCTGGAAACTCATTCAAACGTGGCGCGGGCAGTCGTGTCGGCGGTGGGTGAATTGCAGCAGAGCATGCAACTGATTGGCTACATCGTGGCACGGCGTAAACCGGGGCCGGTTGCAAGCGATCTGCAGACTCATCTGGCGGCGACATTGCCCGCGTACATGATTCCCACTGTTTTTATGGAGCTTGCTGAGCTGCCGTTGTCGTCGAACGGAAAAGTGGATCGCAAGGCGCTGCCGCGGCCGCAAGCGAGCTCGACGAATGCGCGGAATGAGGAACCTGCGGGCACGCCGCTGGAACAGATTCTGGCGGCGATCGCCGGCGAAGTGCTGCAGCGTGAGAGGGTGGGGGCGACGGGCAATCTTTTTGAGTTAGGTGCGAACTCGCTATCGGTGATTCAACTGGTTTCGCGGCTGCGGGACACGCTGGAGGTGGAGCTGTCTCTGCAGAGCGTGTTCGAAAATCCGACGGTGAAGGGGCTGGCGAAGTTGATCGGCGAAGACACGGAGCAGCTTAAGCGTGCGGAAGAGATTGCTGAGTTGTTTATGAAGCTGAAGGCAAAAGCGGAAATGTCCGCGGCGTAGACATAGATTGTCTGAAATTAAAACCAGGCCGCGGAGGCCTGGTTTTTTTATTGAATGAAGACGTCAGAACAGCTTGCACAAAAACACAAAGAACGAAAGTCATCGTCGTTCTTTATGCCATTAAATTGTCGTGACGTTGTGTTGCCCTTCGAAAATCAGTCGATTGTATGGAAATCAGGCGGACTGCTCCATTTGTTTGCGCAGACTCAGGGGGCGCATATCGACCCAGACTTTTTCGATAAAAGCCAGGCATTCTTCTTTGCCGCCGATCTTTCCCGCATCGTTCCAGCCCGCGGGTGTTTTTTTGTCGCGCGGCCAGAGGGAATACTGTTCCTCGTGGTTGACGACGACTTTAAAGCCAGCTTCCTGTTCGGGGGTCTGCATGGGGAAAATCCTCCTTGGAGAGGCGCTTTTATTCTCATGTGGGACACAAAAAACGATCTGTGCATGAGGTAGCTAATAACAGGCCAGCGTGCACTTGGGCGAGCTCTTCCGCGCCGCCGCGCCAAACTCTTCCGTGCGAAAAAAAACGTCCGCCTTCAGATCTGCAATTCGCAAATGAGAATATTCAGCGCATTGAATGTAAAAATTGCCAAGAATAAGTTTTTACGGTTAGTGCCCTCCACAAACAACAAGTCCTCTTAACGTCCAACACCCACACTTTTACCCAAGCCGTGTGCGGCATCGCTGTTTTGGTGTTCCTTTCGTTTCCGTGTTGTTCGATTTTCTTTCTCACGTTTTTGGGAGGTCAAGATGCAATCGACTTCGAGTGCTGTCGTCAGATGTCAGAAGGCGCTCTCAGCCGTACTTGCCATCGCGTTTGTTCTGTCGAGTTCCAACGTGTTCGCGTTATCGACAGATCAATTTGCCGTGAAAGTGAGCGCCACCGTCCAGAGGTCTCCACCGCGCATCACCTTGAATTGGGCGGCGGATGGCGGCGCTTCGGGCTATACTATTTGTCGCAAATCTCCAGGCAGCACCGACTGGGGCGCGGCAACTAATATCGGCAACACCAACAGCTATAACGACACCGGCGTTTCAGTGGGAACGCAATACGAATACAGGATCCAGAAATCGGGGCAGGCCACGGGATATGGTTATATCTGCGCGGCCATTGAAGCGTCGTTGATCGAGAGACGCGGCAAAGTCATCCTGCTGGTGGATAGCACTTACGCCGGCAGTCTGACCCATGAGCTGAATACGCTGGCGCAGGATCTGGTCGGCGATGGCTGGGAGGTGCTGCGCCGTGACGTTCCGCGATCAACAGATGTGGTGGGCGTCAAGAACATCGTCAGGAACGATTACAATTCCGATCCGGGCAACGTCAAGGCGATCTATGTATTCGGACATGTCGCGGTGCCGTATTCCGGAAGCAGGGCGTTTGACGGGCATTCCAATCACAATGGCGCGTGGCCGGCGGATTGTTTCTACGGCGAAATGAACGGCATCTGGACGGATTCCAGCGTGAACGCGCAGAACAACATGTACCAGGAATCCAACAACCGTCCCGGCGACGGAAAGTACGATCAGAGCACGCTGCCTTCGGATGTTGAAGTGGGCGTCGGCCGCGTCGATCTCATCAACATGTCGAAGTTCGGATCGTCGGATACGGAACTGCTGCGCAACTACCTGAACAAGGCGCACCGCTACAAGCACAAGCAGATGAATCTGCAGCGGCGCGGACTGATCTGCGACACGTTCGGCGTGTTTGGCAGCGAGTCGTTTGCGGCCACCGGATACCGCAATTTTCCGCCGGATTACGGCGCGTCCAATGTTCAGTCGGTTGGACCGAACGGCTTTGTGAACGCACTGAACGGCGGGTCGTATCAGTGGTCCTACGGCTGCGGCGCGGGCAGCAACGAAACGTGTTCGGGCGTGGCTGATACGGCAGCGTTTGCCAACAACGATATGCAGACGAATTTCGTGGCGATGTTCGGAAGCTGGTTCGGCGACTGGAATCAGCCGAACAATCTGCTGCGCGCCCCCTTGGCGTCCAGGAGTTATATCCTGGCGAATGTCTGGGCGGGCCGGCCGCACTGGCAGTTCCACCATATGGCGATGGGCGAGCCCATGGCGTACAGCACCAAGCTGACGCAGAACAACAATGGACTCTATGTGACCGGTTCCAGTCCGCGCGGCATTCATATCGCGCTGATGGGCGATCCGACGCTGCGCTTGCATGCGGTGACGCCGCCGTCGGGCGTGTCGGTGACCTCCGGCGTGGTGCGCTGGACGGCCTCATCGGATTCAGTGGTGGGCTACCACGTGTACAAGGCGAGCAGTTCAGCGGGACCGTTTTCGCGGCTGAACGGGTCGCTGGTTTCTGGCACGAGCTACACCGATACGACGAACGGTTCGGGAGTGTACATGGTTCGCGCGGTGAAACTGGAAGTGGCCGGCAGCGGATCTTATTTCAACGCCAGCCAGGGTATTTTCAGCAATGGCAGCGGTGGCGGCACGCCGCCTCCTCCTCCGGGAAATGGCACCGGATTGACCGGTGAGTACTTCGATAACGCGGACTTCACGAATCTGAAACTGACGCGCGTGGATCCGGTGGTCAACTTCAACTGGGGCGCGGGATCTCCGAGCTCGTCCGTCGGCAACGATCTGTTCTCGGCGCGCTGGACAGGCCAGGTGGAACCGCAGAAGACGGAGACGTACACGTTCTATACGCAGAGCGACGATGGTGCGCGTGTATGGGTCAACAATCAGCTCATTATCAACAAGTGGGCGAACCAGGCTGTCACGGAAATCAGCGGAACGATGAGCCTGACGGCGGGCCAGAAATATTCAATCAAGGTTGAATATTACGACAACGTATACGATGCCACGATGCGGCTCTTGTGGAGCAGCCCGAGCATCGCGAAAAATATGATTCCGAAGGAGCAGCTCTATCCGGCGAGCGTCACGCCGCCACCGGGTTCCGGCGACGGGTTGTCGGCGACGTACTTCGACAACACCGACTTCACGAGTCCGAAAGTGACGCGCGTGGATGCGACGGTGAACTTTGACTGGGGCCACAGCGCGCCGGTATCGGGCGTGGCCAACGACAGCTTCAGCGTGCGCTGGCAGGGCTTGGTACAGCCGGCGAAGAGTGAAACTTATACGTTCTACACGCAGAGCGACGACGGCGTGAGGCTGTGGGTGAACAATCAACTGATCATCAATAAATGGCTCAACCAGGCGGTGACAGAAAACAGCGCAACGATCACGCTGGCGGCGGGACAGAAGTACTCCATCAAGCTGGAGTATTACGACAATCTGTATGCGGCCGTGTCGAAGCTGTACTGGAGCAGCCCGACGACGGCAAAGCAGATCGTGCCGCAAGCGGCGCTGTTCTCGAACACGTCCGCGGCGATTGCGGAAGCCATCTCGGAGGACGACAGCGAGACGGCGGGAGCGGCCGCGGCAGCGACTCAGGCGGTGAAGCCTCCGGAGGCGCCGGAAGGGGATTTCTAAGCGCGGTAAAAGTGAATAGGTGGTGGTGAATTGAAAAAGAAAGCGTCGCCGGAAGTTTCGGCGACGCTTTTGTTTGATAAGGAGGCTTCGCCCTGTTGAGGGCAGACAGGAATGTCTGCCCCACCGTGCATGGAATGATTCAGTCGTTCAATTGTCCCAGCTCTAATCGTTGGCGATGCCGGCGAGCGCGATCTGGTGGCCGGCCCGGCGGAGGGTGACTTCCTGGCGCGCCAGTTCCAGATCGTGCTCGACCATCATGTGGACGAGGTCTTTGAAACTGACGCGCGGCTTCCACTTCAGGGTCCGGCGCGCTTTGGCGGCGTCTCCGAGGAGATGATCGACTTCGCTCGGGCGCATGTAGCGGGGATCGATGATGACGTGATCCTGCCAGTTCAGACCGGCCAGGCCGAAGGCCTGTTCGAGGAAGGCGCGCACGGAATAGGATTCACCGGTGGCGACCACGAAATCGTCGGGCTTGTCGTGCTGCAGCATCAGCCACATGGCTTCGACGTAATCGCCGGCGAAACCCCAGTCGCGGCGGGAATCGAGATTGCCCAGAAAGAGTTTGTCCTGCAGGCCGAGCTTGATGCGGCCCACGGCGCGTGTGATTTTGCGGGTGACGAAGGTTTCGCCACGCCGGGGCGATTCGTGATTGAAGAGGATGCCGTTGGCGACGAAGAGGCCGTAGGCTTCGCGGTAGTTGCGGCAGAACCAGTGCGCGGCGACTTTGCTGACGGCGTAGGGGCTGCGCGGATGGAAGGGTGTTTCTTCGAACTGTGGGGCGGGCGCGGCGCCGAACATTTCGGACGATCCGGCCTGGTAAATTCGGACGGTGCGGCCGGCGGTGTTCATGTAATCGCGAGCGGCTTCGAGCAGGCGGAGTGTTCCGGTGCCGACGACATCGGCGGTATATTCGGGTTCTTCGAAAGAGACTTTGACGTGGGATTGCGCGCCGAGATTGTAGATTTCGTCGGGCGCGGTTTTTTGCAGGATGCGGCGCAGGACCGTGGCGTCGGCGAGATCTCCATAATGAAGATAGAGGCGCGCGTGTTCGTCATGCGGGTCCTGATAGAAGCTGTCGATGCGCGAGGTATTAAAGGTGCTGCTGCGGCGTACGATGCCGTGGACCTGATATCCTTTGGACAGCAGTAATTCGGCGAGATAGGAACCATCCTGTCCGGTGATGCCCGTGATCAATGCGCGTTTCATGACCCCTCCTGAAAATTAATGAACGCCGTGAAAATAAATACCAGGCGCGGCGCCCGGTCTAACGGAAGGGGATGCAAGCAACTTCAGCTTCCGCTTCCGGAAACGACGACTTTCAAGGTGCTGGCGAGAATGTGGATATCGAGCCAGGGCGACCAATTCCGGACATATTGAACATCCATCTCAATGCGCTCGGAAAAACTGGTTCTGTTTCTGCCACTGACCTGCCACATCCCGGTCATCCCGGGCAACGATTTCAGGATGATTGGGTTCTTGTTCTGCATTTCGGGAATTTCACGTTCCAGATAAGGGCGCGGACCGACCAGACTCATTTCGCCGCGAAGCACGTTCCAGAGCTGGGGCAATTCGTCGAGGCTGTATTTGCGCAGAAAGCGGCCAATGCGGGTGATGCGTGGATCATTCTTCAGCTTGTGGTACCTGTCGTACTCCTGCTTCATCGCCGGGTTCACCGCGAGCACTTCCAGCAGGCGGTGTTCGCCGTCTCCGTGCATCGAACGGAATTTCCAGGCGAGGAAACTGCGGCCGTTGCGGCCCAGGCGTTTCTGAATGTAGAGCGCCGCGCCGGGGGAGTCCCAACGGATGATCGCGGCGATCGTCAGCAAGAGAGGAAGGATCAAAATCCCGCCGCTGATCGTGAAGACCAGATCCATGATGCGCTTGACGAGGCACGGACCGGGAAGCAGGAGTTGCTGGCGCACTTCAATGCCCAGCACGCCGGCAAAGTCGCGGGTGGGCACGTCCAGACTGGAGAGGCCGAAGAGATCGGGAATGACATGCAGATGGGCAAAACTGCCACCGTAGTGTTCGATCAATTCCAGCAAGCGCTTGTGAGGCACCCCCGGCATGGCGATGAGCACATGCTGCACTTCCAATTGGCTGGCGATCGCGGGGGCCAGATGAAGTCCGCCAATGACGGGCACGCCTTCGACCGCGCCGTGGGTGGAGACGTCGTCATCGAGCAAGGCGACAGGTTTCAGACCCAGGCCGGGATTGCGCTGCAGAATGCGCACGAGCATCTGGCCGGTTTTCCCGGCGCCGAAAACGAGGACGGGATGGCCCCACCAGCCTTTGCGCGCGAAGAACTCCCGGATGAATGTGCGGCCCAGCGGGACAAAGGCGACGGCCAGAGCCCAAGACAACACAATGACGGCTCGCGAGTAGCCTTTGTCGATCTTGAATAGATAGGTTGCGGAAAGGAATGCCACGCACACCGCGCTGATGGCGAGTGTGGTGCGGCGAAGCTCTTCGGCGGGGCGCAGCGCGACGAGCGGGTAGAGGTGCCAGGTGGCGAAGGTAAAAATGAAGAGCGCCAGGGCGGGCCAGAGTTCGACGTAGAGCTGCAGGTCTATAGGCTGGAAAAAGGTGTTACGGATGAAGACGCTGAGGGCTCCGGCGCTGACCATGCAGAGGATGTCAGATAGGGCAAGAATAAGAATGGTGCGCAGCGGATTGGTGGCGAGCTTCAGGCTGGGCACGGGTGCTTCCGAATCCTGACTTCGGGTGATCGCCTTTTTCAGCAGGGGGCTCTGGTGGAGCAAGGCGCGTGTGATGGCACTGAGCGTGCAGGCGCCGCGTTCCAAAAGGATCTGGCCGAGCAGACCGCCGGCCTGACGTTGATGGGACAGTGCTTTGAGCAACGTGTCTTCGCGAACATCCCCATTTTTAACCAGCAGCTGGCCTAGGCGCCGGGAGATTCGGGTGACGAGGCTGGAGGGTTGTGACGAAAGTCGAGCAGAGACGTTCTGGAGCACCGGTTTAACACCCTGGTCCATAAGTTCAGAATCCTTGGATTATAGCTCACGCCGTGTCTTATAAGTGCGTTTGGCGAACTCTTCGATTGCACCAGCTAGCGCATTGCAAGCGCTGCACCAGCGGGCGCACTTTGTCTGGCGGAGAAAGAAGTGACGGGTCGTCAAGGCCGGGTTTCGAACTGCACAGTACGGTTTTGAAAACGCGGCGTTTGTTGCCGTCTCTTTGGAAAGAGTGGGCAAAAAAAAGAGGAGGATGCCGGGCGGAAAATGAAGCGGCTAGAGGTTTGGCGGGGTGTTCCGGGGGCAAATACCACATGTGCCTTTTTTTACCGGAAAGAATTTCAAATTCGTGTCCCAGATACCCGGAGTCGACGTACTTTAAGTTTGAGCCTGACACGTCTTCACTAAGGAGAGGCTGTGTCTGTTGAGCGTTCGTTTACACCGGCCGAAATAGACAAATCAAGAAATGTTTAAATTTCGCGTACGCTCCCGTGCGCCGCGCACAAACAAGGATGGAAGTATGGATGATAATGAGGCCATAGCGGAGACGATCCGAGGCAACAATGATGCCTTTGGGTTTGTCGTACGGCGCTACCACCGCGCGCTGTATTACTTTGTCGTTGGCAAATTGACCGCGGATGGTGAAGCCGAGGATATCGTGCAGAAGACCTTTGTCAGCGCCTACCAGAAGCTTTCGGAGTACGACACGCAGCAGTCGCTGCTGGCGTGGCTTCGCGGCATCGCGCTGAACCATTGCCGCAATGCGTGGCGGCAGTACCACCGCCAGGCCGAGCTCAAGGGACGGCTGCTGGAAGCCAAACGCGCCGAATTGGAAATGGGACATTTGGAGGAACGGGTGCAGCCCGATGAGCGCCGCGTGATGGCCTTGCGGGCGTGCATGGAAAGCCTGACTGAACTCGAGCAGAAGGCCATGCGCCTGCGCTTCATGGAAGAACTTTCGCTGGAACAGATCGGCGAGGCGCTGCAGCGCAACAGCGAAGCGGCGCGGCTGTACTTGTTCCGCCTGCGCACGCGCCTGAGCCAGTGTGTGAAGAAGCGCCTGTCCATGCAGGAGGCGCTTCGATGAGTCCCGCGGAAAATCTGCGCTTTGAAGAATTGGTCTCGAGCTATCTCGATGCGAGCCTCAGCGATGCGCAGGAATACGCACTGCTGCAAATGCTGGAATCCCCCGCCTACGGACGCGCGTTCATTGAACTCACGCGCGTCGATCGCGAAATCAAGGGTCTGCTGGCTGTGCCTGTCTCAGACCAGGTGATGGCCGACGTGGTTCAGAAGGAAATGGCTTACGCATCCGGCAAACGGACGGGGCGGCAGTCCAAAGTCTTCCAGGCGGTGATGGACACCATTCAGGTGCATGCGCCGCGCGCCATGACGGTCAACCGCGGTCCCAGCGATTACGAAATCGCGCGCGCCTCGGTCCGCATTTCCAAGCCGACAACGCCCTGGGCCATGGTGATCTCCGTGGCGTTTCATGCCGCTCTGATTGTGCTGATCCTGGGTTTGCATCTCTTTGGCACGTCTAAAACGCAGGGCGACGGCGCCTCGCGGAAGGAGCAGTTTCTGACCCAGGCGCCGGCGTTGACGCCGTTTCAGACCGCACGAATTGAAACCATCACCGGGGACACCTTCCGCATCGAACGGGCCGCCACGAAAGCAGCGCAGGACAATAAAGATCTCTCCGACGGCGACGCGCTGGAGACGGTGGGACTTAAGAGCAGCGCGGGGATCAAATACCCGGACGGCTCGCTGGTGCTGCTGAATCCCGAGACGCGCGTCAGCAAGATTTATGGCACTGCCGGCGGCGCGAATGAGCAGCCCGCGAAACGGTTTTATGTGGAACGCGGCGTCATTAGCGCGAATGTGTTCAAGCAGCCGGAAGGCCGGCCGATGACGCTGCTGACCAGCAACGCCGAAGCAACGGTGATCGGCACTCGCTTTACTCTGGCGGCGCAGCCGCGGCAGACGCGTCTTGAGGTGACCGAAGGCGTGGTGCGCCTGACGCGGCTGGGCGACAAGCGCTTTGTGTATGTTAAAGCCGGCGAGTACGCGGTGGTCGCGGACGGCGTGGAATTGGCCGCGAAGCGTCTGAATCCGCCGCGCACGTTTGTGATGGGCGTCGATTTCTTCGGCGGACAGACCACGATCGAAGGCAACCGCTGGATGTCACACAAAGAGGCGCTGGCCAACGGACTGTTGATCCGCAGTTCCGACAACAACACGGCATCGCAGATTGTCAATTTCGATCCGATTCCGGCTGTCGATGCGGACATGCGCAAGATGCTCAATAGCCGCGTGTATTCCATGGCGGCGCCTATCGATTTCATGCAGCCTCTGCCGAACGGTGAGTACGAAGTGGTGATGTATATATTCGAACCGCACCGCAACGGATCGCGGGTGTTTGACGTGGAAATCAATGGCGCGCTGGCCAAACGGGGCGTCGGCCGCTTGAAGATGCGCGAGTGGGAAAAAGCCGTTATGAACGCCACTGTTCGCGACGGTCAGCTCAATATCCATGTGATCAATACAAACGGCAATCCGGCAATTTCCGGGATGGCGATTTTTAAGCTCGACTAATCGCGGCGGTTATAGACGCGGACGCGCGGTGTGTTGGACACGCCGTGACTATCAGGAGAAAGCCCCTATGCGGCGCAGCGATCGAACACCACTTAAGAATCGCCGATCGCGCGGTGTGACGCTGATCCTGGTGGCGGGGGTGCTAGCGGTGCTGGCGGCACTGAGCACCGGGTTCTACTCCTTGATGTTGATGCAGACGCGCAGCGCCACGCGCTATTCGGACAGCGTGCGCGCCGAGATGATGGCGCGCGCCGGCGTTGAAGAAGCCATCTCCCGCCTGCGTCAGCAAACCTTTGAAAAAACAGAAGACCCGACCGATCCCTGGTTCACCGTGCGCTATACCGACGGCGCAAAAAAGAGAGTGTCGTTCGCGGACCGGTCGCGCAACGGACTGGATGACGATGGAGACGGCGTCGTTGATAATGTCAACGAAGAGGACATGGCCTACTCCGGATCGATGGGCAGTTCGGCGGGGTTTCACAGCGACCGCTACCAGATCCATGTCAGCGATGCGGCCAGCAAGATCAATGTCAACGCCGGCGATAACCTCGCGGTGTTGCTGGATAATTTATGCCGCGTGATTGGACCGCCGCTGGTGGCCGCCGACCAGGAAAAACTGCAGCCGCGCCGCTGGTTTGAGGAAGGCGCTGGCATCGCATTCGATAAAAACGCGGAAGACACCAAGACCATCAAGGAACTCTATTTCAGAACGTACGACGGCGCGGGCGCGGTGACGACCGGCGCGGGACGGCCCAAGCGCAAAGCGGACGGCACGGCGCTATATGGCGACGGCATGGCGATCGCCGGATACCGGGCGCGCTTCGGCCGGTTCCGCAATCTGATCGATGTCAAACAAGCGCTGACGTACGTCGAACGCAACGGCAACATGATTCCCGACGACCCGCTGGAACAGCTTGAAGTCGAGGTCAAGTTTTCCACTCTGCGCGACTACATCACGGTCGATTCGTGGGTGGACACCAACACGGTGGGCATCGGGAAATTTGAATGGATCGACGAGGCGGCGTCGGGCGTCCACGACATTGCCATCGATCGCGATAAAAGCTGGGTGGCTGACGATCTGCTCAACGACCCGCTGAACAGCCGTGGATCGCTTCGCGGGTGCTACGTCTCCATTATCAATGGGCATGGCGCCGGGCAATTGCGGCGCATCAAAACCAATGGCGCCGATTGGATTCAAATCGATACGTTCAAGGACCCGGTGACGGGAGCGAATATCGGGTTTGCGATTCCGCCCGGTCCGATCAGTTCGTACATGATCATCGCCTCGGAAGATGCGATGCTGGTTGACGTCAATGGTTCGGATCTGGTTTATTCCTACCCGGCCAATCCACCGCCGGCCGGAACGCTGGCGTTTCCGAAAACCAATGCCGACGGCACGCTGGCCGACAACCCCAACATCAATTACACCCAATCGCCGCTGTGTATTCACCGCGCGCCGATCAATCTCAATACGGCATCGGATAAAGTGCTGGCCGCCGCGTTCCTCGGGATCAATGTGCAGCACGGGCACCCCATGGCGGTGGGCACGGACGTCGATCTGAACAAGATCAGCAAGGTGCCCCTGCCCAGGCTCTACACGTTCTCGGCGAGTCTTCCGAATGGGACGACAACGTACACGGCACCGGGCGCGACCGACTGGAAAGCAGCCGACGATACGTCCGGCGGCAGTCCCGCGTTGAAACTGGAACCGTACTTGTTGACGCCCAAGGGATTGAAGCGAATTCCGGCGGATTCAGGGCTATTGATTCTGGACCGGCCGAAACCGTGGGCGGCCGCCGATGACGCGAAGTACGATTACATCTCCAATTATGGAATGCTGGGCACGCCCGATTTTGTGGTGAAGACGGGAGTGGTCAATGAAGCGCATGAACTGGCGTGGCGCGTGATCACGGCCCGGCAGCGCAAGATTGATCCGGCGACGGGCAAGGCGACAATGGCTACGGATGCGGACGCGACAACGGCGGACGCGGACACGGGATTCGCCGGTTTCGAGAAGGGTCCGTTCAAGAGCTGGGATGATTTATTCTTCCGCGTGATCAAGCCGTGGGACGACATTCGTTCAGGGTACATCCTGCCGGGTAAGCCGACGATTCCCAATTCGGGCAATCCAGGAAAAGCGGCGGGGCTGAATAAAGCGTCGATCGCGCCGATGATCATGGCGCATTTCAATTCCAACACCGATCTGTTGAAATTCAATCCGAACATCGAATGGATCGATCGCTGGGGTCGCAACTTCACCGAGATGGAATCGGTGATGGTGTTTGGCGCGACCGCGAATGCGGGACCGCTATGGACCAATCAGCAGTTTGATATTCAACGTCCGGCGGGAGCGGCGCGGGGATCGTGGTTCGTGCGCAGCCTGCGTTACAAGTCGGACGAGATGATCGACAAGTCGGACCTGAACCGGTCCACGACGGAGTTCTCATTCGATTCGGGCGGCGTCTTCGAAATCGAATCGATCGGGCAGGTGATGCAGCGCGGAAATGTGCTGGCCGAACGGAAAGTGCAGGCGCTGGTGAAAGTGTATAGCGTCTGGCGGGAATCGACGCAGCGGCAGTTCGCGCAGGGCGTGATCTCGCAATCAGCGAACTCGACAACTAACACGATGGGCGCGGCCACGAGCAACGGATTCACCGATTCCGGCCGCGTGGTTCGCGATGCGGAAAACAACGCGCTGGCCAAACCTGTTTTGAAGGCGCTGGATACGCTGCCTGAACCGCTGGTTCCACTGAGCTACCGCATTTCGAATCCCAACTCGCTGGAAGACGTGGTCGATCCCGATCCGCTGGGGCACGATGCGTATGGCCGGTCCAAAGGCGCGAGCGGTTCGACGCTGACCAGCCAGGTTCCCGACATCCTGGCCAATAGAGTATTGCCGGCGCAGTACGACGGACAGATCGTCCTGGCGAGCAACACGGCGGGATTTTCAGCCGGAGACAGCGACAGTTTTCTGGCCAGTTACAACGGCGATCTGGACGCGGAGTTTTCCAATGGCAATGGCCGCGAACAAGCCAAGACGCCCAAGGATCCGACCAAGCGCACGGTGGATACGATTGGCCTGCTGGGTCGGCTGAACGATTCGGAAGTGGATATGGATCCGGAGGGAAATTACGACATCTTCGTGGTCTCCACGACGCAGATGCAAGCGATGCAGGCGCTGCCGATTTTCACGCAGGCCGGCGCGCCGGATCCCGTGACCGGAACGACCGACGGAAGGCCGGCGTACTGGAACAATCTATCGAGCCGCATGGGTGATTTGCGCGCGGAGGGCGTGTACCTGGGCATGACGGGAACAGCGCTGAAAGACGCGACGCTGAAATACTGTTTCGGCACCTGCCTGGCGCCGGATCTGTTGCACCCGCTGTCCGGCTTGCCGGCCGCGAACGCCACTCAGATGGCGAACTTTGAGCCGGGGAACCCGCAGGGCTGTACAGTCTCGATGTGGTTCAAGCCGAGCTGGCATGCCACGGATAACCGCGAGCATGAATTTTTCGATGGCGGGATGCTGGGCGATACCAGCATCGCCAAATACTGCCAGCTTTACAAGAGCGGCCGGTACTCGTTCTCCAAGCCCTCGACCGTGGCGGGCGGCAACGGATCGTCGCAGTTTCCGCGCAACAACGATCTGATGCTGAATACGGAAGGCGGCCAGGACGACGACTTTTTCTCCTACCTGCACGGTGGAACAAACCGCGTGAATGCGGCGTACCTCCCGGCAAATGCGCCGATTGCTCCGCGAGCCAATGTGCCGACGCCCAGCTACGAGACGCAGCCGTTCCGCTGGAGCCACACCGGCGCGGCATGGAAATATCAGAATCCGCCCGGCGTCAGTTCGAGCGGTATTGCCGACGGGCAGTATGGGATGTTCGGACGCGTGAACGCCGCGCTGACCAATGGCTGGATTACTCAAATTGGCCGGCCGTTCATCAACACGCAGCGCTACCCGGAAGGCCCCGACTGGAAGCCGGATTTTTACTGGATCGACGTGTTCTCCGGACCGCGGCCGAACGATGCGGTGGGCTTATCGAAAGCGACTCTGCGCGGGCAACCGGCGGCGTATACGCATGCTGCGGCCGGATGGCCGGTGGTGCCGCTCAATGCGAAACATCAACAGGGTGTGTTCAGCATCAATAACGTGAATGAAGCGCGTCCGATTCCGCCCAGCACGAGCGCCCCGGCGTTCAGCTGGATTTACCGCTCAACGCCGCTGGATGGGACGTACGCGGTGATCGATGAGCTGAAGATTTCAAAGAAGATGTGGGTCACCGACCGCATCGCGGCGGAAGACACGCTGAGCCGCTACTACCTGCCGAAAGATCCCGCGGACCGCACGAAATGTCCCACGTTCACGTCGCAGACTCTGTTTCAGGCCAGCAAAGGATTTGACACCAAAGCGCCGGTGACGCCGGAATTCGTGAGCCTCGCGCGCGTGTCATGGACGGTATTTACCCCGCGCTTCATGTACGAATACAAGCGGGCAGAACCCGGACGGTATACGCGCAAGGAAGTGGTCGCGCGCTACGGCGGCGCGTGGACCGTCAGCGTGCCCGGCGACGATGTGATCCGGCCCTACAAGGGACCCTTCGATTACTGCCAGTACAATTACGACATCGGTTACGACGCCGGCCAGGGCTGGAAACATTCCAGTGTCAATGGGTTCAGGCCGGATTGGGGCGTGGATCGGCGTCCGGCGGTGTCCGGAACGCAGTCACCCTTCACGCGCGGCGTGGAAGTCGAACTGCTGGAAGACTACGCGACGCTGGCGGGATTCGAAAATTCGACCGGAATTTTCAAGCCGACGCCGACGTTTGTCGATCCGGATGTGATGAACAGCTTTGTTGATCCCGCCAACCCGGCGGTGCAGAAGCGCGTGGATTCGACGAAGCTGCGCTACCGGGTGCGTTTCCGCTACCCGGTCAATCCCCATGTCGATCCACTGGCGGCCGGACCGTGGGTGAACCCGGCGACGCAATACCTTCTCGATACGCCGGTGTTTGACGATATTTCGATAACGTATTTTTCAAAGCCGCGGATCCTGGCCTATCGCGAGATGGTGGAATAGTTAAGGAGGCGTGCGAAAGATGAGAAACCGCGCAACGATGTGCCTGCTGATGGCGGTCTGCGCCGCGCTGCTTTACGCGCCATCCGCCGAGGCCGGAGAAGCCAAACCGAAGCCGAAGAAAGACCCGCTTCTGGTCGCTGAAGAAAAGGAAGCGCAAGCTGAAGATGAGGCTGAGGCCAAACTGGATCTCGACTCGATCCAGCGTCGCTTTGAAGGCAAGGTGGCACTCTATCCCGAGCCCGATGCGGCCAATCCTTCCGTCGTCGGCACGTTCAGTGTTGGCGCTCAGGTTTATTTGCTGAAGATTCAGGAGCCGCAACGAATCACCAAGTTGAAACCGTTTGACGGAAAGTCGGTGACGCTTGTGGGGAAGATGCGCAATTCCGGAAAATACTTTATCTGCAGCGACGTGATCGAAGGCGGGGCCGCGCCGATTTACGTGCGCCGCCGCGGTGGCATTTGAAGCGCCTGATTGACGGCAAGTCGATTGTGAAATGGGTTGCTTCGCTTAAAATCGATTAAACCCTTATTGAGGATCTTGAGTCATGTCTTCAGTGCCGCGACGCTTCCGGATCTCTTCTCTATTCCTTTATTTTTTAGTGAGCGCCTTCGCGCTGCCCGTGCTGGCAGCGGATCGCAAGGCCGATACGGACGACGCGATCGCGAAGGCCAACGAGGCCGCGGCTCAGGCCAAAGAAGCGGCGGCGCAAGCGACTGAAGCGGCCAGGCAGATCAAGGAGCTCGGCGCGCAACTGGAACAGGCCATCAAGCTCGCGAAGGACGCGGCAGCTCTGGCCAATGACGCGGCAGCGAAGGCTAAAGAAGTGACGGCGGTGCTGGACGCTCGCGATGCCAAGGAGCGCGAAAAAGAAGCCAAGATAGAGGCGGCGCGTCAGGCGCTGGAGGCGGAATTAAAAGAAGCGCTGGCGGAGGATGCGGCGGAAAAAAAATTGCAGTCGGAGCGCGCGATTACGTTTTTCGAAGGCCGTATCACGCTTTACGGACCGGAAAAAGAGAGATCGTCCCCTGATATTGTCGGTGAATTTGAACACGCGGGAAAAACGTATCTGTTGAAATTGGGTTCGCCCGATGTGATTCGTGAACTTCAGGCGCTGGATGGCAAGCCGGCGACGCTGAACGGGAAGATCAGGAATCAGGGAAAGTATTTTATCGCTGCCGGCATTGTGCAGGGCGGTATGGCTCCGGCGGCGACGCGACGACGCGGCGGCATTTGAACGACGATTGACGATTTGACTATTGACTACGGTGAGCGCGTTGCGCTCACCGTTTTTGTTTGCTGCGAGAGAATGTATCGATCCCAACGGCGGGCAGGCTGGAAGCCTGCGGTACAATGATGGGGCCGTCGACTCTATCTGCACTCATGAGAAGAGGCTGAAGGTCAGTTTGCGTTTAGAGGCGATGGCTTCGCGGCGGTCGACGCCGTGTTCGCGCAAGACTTTCTGGAGTGCGTCGATGTCGAAGGGCTTGGCCAGATAGCGCTTGAGGCCGAGTTCCTTGGCTTTGCCGGCCGGTTCGAGGGCGCCGGTCATCAATACGATGGGGATGGAGCGGTTGATCGCGCGCACGGTCGAAACGAAACGCTCGGTGTTGTGTTCGGCCATGTAGTAATCCAGCAGAATGAGAGCGGGCGGGGAAGACTCGATCATCTCGAGGGCGGTCTCTTCACTGTCGGCCACTTGTACGGAGTAGCCTTCCATCGATGCCGCCAGTTCGAGCGCGTCGCAGATCTCCGGGTCGTCGTCGATAACCAGGACCATATTGGACTTCTTCCAATCACGTGGCTTTATGTTCATGGCTATCCCCCTCGTTAGTTTAATCCGCATAGTTTGAGTTCTCTCGTTGAGCTGATGTTGACTGTAGGCAACTGGCGGGCCGAACCGAATTTTAACTTCTGAATACAAATAAGGGGTGCGTAACTCTCCGCGCGCCTCTTGGGCGAAACACACCCGGAACGAATAGCGACGCAGCGAATGTGAAAATCCGACGGTTTGACAGGTGTGAGAATTGAAGCGAACGCAACGGACGTATTTGAAATGGGCGGGATGTGAAATAACCAGAGTACGGTCAAAACGCATACGTTCAGGGTGCTGGGTAATGGCAACTCGGGTAGGAAAAACTCGCCAATGCAGTTTTGAAAATAGCCATTGATATTAAGGAGAGGGCGCGTCATTCGGGCAGCATAACGGAAAAAACAACGATGGGCATAACGTGTGCGATTTAAGTACGGTCAAGTAAGGCGGACCAATCACAATCTTGGAGGAGACGAAATCATGGATCTGTTCCTGAAGGCCACTGTACTGTCGCTGCTGCTGGGTGCCACGTTTGTGATGGCGGAAGAGACGGTGACTGTTGATCCTAAGCCCGTCAACACCAGCACCACCGACGATAAAGTTAAAAAGCCGGACAACACGGCCCGCAATGTTCGCGAACGCAGCGAGACCGAGAAGACTCCGGTGGATCAGAACGAGAACAAAGCGGACCTTGAGATCACCCGCAAGATTCGCCGCGCCATCGTCGAAGACAAGACACTGTCAACTTACGCGCACAACGTCAAGATCATCACGCAAGACGGCATGGTCGAACTGAAGGGACCCGTGCGCAGCGCCGAGGAGAAGGCCACAATCGAGTTGAAGGCTTCCGACGTTGCCGGCAAAGACAAGTTTAAGAGCCGGATCGAAGTGGCTCCCAAAGACGTTAAATAAAAAACGACGGGCAGTTAGCGGGCGGAGCCTGGAAACCATTCCAGGCTCCGCTTTTCAACTTCCAAGGAGAGACTTGAAGATGGCTACGAACGCAGACGAACACGGCATTACGCGCGAGCAAATGGTGAAATTGCTCAATGAGGATCTCGCACGCGAATACCAGGCGATCATCGCGTACACGGTATACAGCCAGGTGATCAAAGGCGCGGAATACATGCACATCGCCAAGGAACTGGAGGTTCACGCTCTTGAAGAACTGCAGCATGCATTGACGCTCTCCAAGCAGATTGATTATTTCGGAGGTCAGCCGACAGTCGTGCAAAAAGAGGTGAAAACGTCGAAAGAGGCGAAAGATATGTTGCGCTTTGATCTTGAGGCGGAGAACGAAACGGTGACCCATTACCGCCAGCGCGTGCGGCAGGCCGAAGCGCTGGGCGAATTCGCACTCGCGGAGGATCTGCGCCAGATACTGGTTCAGGAGCAACATCACCAGATCGAGCTGGCGACGGCGCTGGGGATCGATGTGCCGGAAGCCGGATTGGGATCGGAAAAGGCGCCGGTTGAAAACGGAAACGATAAAGTTCCGCAGAACGGTGGGAACCGCGTATCAGCACGGATCGCGGGAAAGTCGTAACGGGTCATCCGGGCCATGAGGCTCCGATCAACTTTGTTCCAACGTTGACAGCCCTATACTGCGGGCTATAACGTTGGGACAAGACGGTTGGAGCTTCTATGCATCCAGAATTAGAAATCATGCAGTACGGTACGGCGCTGCTGCTGTTGATTTTGGCGGTACTGTTGTGTCTCGGCTTGCTGACGCTGAATAGTCTGATCGCGCCGAACAATCCAACTAAAGAAAAGCAGCTTTCCTACGAGTGCGGTGAAGACCCCGTTGGCACGGCGTGGCTGCGCTTCAATATTCGCTTTTACGTGGTGGCGCTAGTATTCGTGCTGTTTGACGTTGAATTGGCGCTGATCTATCCGGTGGCGGTCATCTATAAGGGGTTGACGACGGGGACAGCGGCGTTTCAGCCGGCTCTGATCGTCTTCACCGAAATGTTCTTCTTCCTGGCGGTGCTGTTTCTAGGCCTGGTTTACATCTGGCAGAAGGGCGACCTGGGCTGGATTCGCACGTTCCGCGCGCCGACCGATCAAGGTCTGCGCTCGTGGAAGGAAGGGGCGACTCAAACGAACCGCATGGTTCCATCTGAGAAATCGCGCGCCTAATGCACAGCAACGGCTTGTCTCACGCAAAGCCGCAAAGCCGCAAAGCCGCAAAGGCGCAAAGAACAGCAACAGACAAGACGGCAGGGGCTGTGTGAACAGCCGAAATGCTTGGCCCGTCCCCGCTGAATTTATAAATGCTATCCAAACCAAACTTTTCCCTTCATCTTTCTTTCGCCGTTCTTTGTGGCTTTGCGTGAGACGGCTGTTCGCCGTTTGCAATGTTCAGATTGATTACTTAGAATCCGAGGTGTTGCAATAGAGTAGGGTGGGAGGCGCCATGAGCATGAATTTTCGGCATTCGGCCGATCAAGACAACATCATCATGACCAACGTGGATACCTTGCTGAACCTCGGCAAGGAGCATTCGTTGTGGTACCTGCTGTTCGCGACGGCGTGCTGCGGCATCGAATTGATGCAGACGGGTGCGAGTAAGTTTGACGTGGACCGATTTGGAATGATTCCACGGACGACGCCGCGGCAGGCCGATCTAATGATAGTCGCCGGCACGATTACTCACAAGATGGCCAGCCGCGTGAAGCGTCTTTACGAGCAGATGCCGGAGCCGAAGTGGGTGATCTCGATGGGTTCGTGCGCGAATGCGGGCGGGCCGTTCTGCAAATACAGCTACAGCGTGCTCAAGGGCATTGACAAGTATATTCCAGTCGACGTTTACGTGCCGGGTTGTCCGCCGCGGCCGGAAGCGTTGATTGAAGGCGTGTTCAAACTGCGCGAGTTGATCCGGCTCGAAAGCAATTTGCGCAAAGAAGGCAAAGCGTTGCCGAAACGGTCGCCGATAATTGTGGGCGAGCCGGCGGCGGTTTAACGGTAACTGCGTCGAAGGGTAAGGAAAAGGGAAACGACTATGATCGCCATTAAGTTTCCAGATAGAGCGGCGGAAGTTCGGGCGCTGGCCTTTTTGCTGGGCCGGTTTTCGGGGCGGGTGTTGACAACGGGTGAACACCTGATTCCCGACGCCGCGCTGGAAGCGCTGGCTGAGCAAAACATTACTTTCACCGTGATGGGAAAGGCAACGTATGCTCAGCAAATGGCGGCGATTCGAGGTGCTGTTTCCGCTTGAATTCAATGACGGAAAAAGTGGTCTGGATCAGCTTGAGTTGTGGGTGATTAGTTACACAATTGACGTGGAGTAATTCATGGAATTCAATGCCATCGTTGAGACGTTGAAAGCGAAGTGGCCGGGCATCGAGGTGCCCAAAGTCGACGCTGGCGATGCGTTTATTATTCTGCCGACGGAGCATACGTTCGAGATTCTCAAATTCTGCAAAGAGTCGCCGGAACTTTATTTCGACAGCCTGATGAGCCTGGCCGGAGCGGACAGCGGCCGCGAACTGTGGGTGGTTTATCCGCTGCACAGCATGAAGCACCGCCACAAGCTGATGGTGAAAATAGTCCTGCCCCGAGACACGCCGGAAGTGGAATCGGTCTGCACGATCTGGGGCATGGCGAATTTCTTCGAGCGCGAAGCCTACGATCTGTACGGCATTATTTTCAAGAATCATCCCGATCTGCGCCGCATCATCAATCCGCTCGACTGGGTCGGTTGGCCGGGCCGCAAAGATTACGACTTTCCAGCGGAATACCACGGCATCCCGACGCTGCGCGAAGACCAGTTTTTCAGCGACAAGGTGGAGACTGAAATCGCGGCCCGCGAAGAGGAAGAGAAGAAGCTGCTGGAGAGACTCGGATTGGTGGAGAAGAAGTAAGGATCGTCAGTTGTCCGTTGTTAGTTATCAGTTGAAACAACAGCGGGCGCTCGCGAATTGGCAGACAAGCAACAGACAACGGACCACGAACAACTGACAAGGTTTAAACAATGAGCGGACTGGTCGCTGAAATCAAGAACGAAGCGGGGCGGGTGCAGTCGGAAGAGATGGTGCTTTCGATGGGGCCGCATCATCCGTCCACGCACGGCGTGCTGCGTCTTGAAGTCGTGACGGACGGCGAAGTGGTGGTTGCGGCGCGGCCGGATATTGGTTACCTGCACCGTGCGATCGAAAAAATTGGCGAGTATGTCGATTACCGCCAGTTCATGCCGTACACCGACCGCGTCGATTACCTCTGTGCAATGAATTCCAATCACGCTTACGCGCTGGGCGTGGAGAAGCTGGCGAACATCAAGGTGCCTCTGCGCGGCGAATTGATGCGCGTCATGGTCGCGGAACTCAACCGGATTTCCAGCCACATGATTTGTGTCGGCGCTCTCGCGATGGACATGGGCGCGTTTACACCGTTTTTGCACGGCATCTGTCACCGCGAACTGGTGAATGATATTTTCGAAGAAGTCTGCGGCGCGCGCCTGACCTACAATTACATGACGATCGGCGGCGTCTCGTATGATGCGTCGCCCGGATTCATTGACAAATGCGACCAGTTCGCGGATTACTTGTGGCCGAAGATGGTTGAGTTCAACGAACTGATCACTGGCAATACTATTTTTAAGGACCGGCTCTGCAATGTCGGCATCGTGACTCCCGAGAATGCGATCAACTGGGGTCTGGTCGGACCGAATCTGCGCGGGTCGGGTGTGAACTGGGATTTGCGGCGCGATGAGCCGTATTCCATTTACGGGCAGTTCAAATGGGACGGCCCAGGCCGGTGGGATCCGAAAATTCCGATCGGCGACGGTGGCGACCCGAACGGCGATAATACGCACGGCACGATTGGCGACAGCTACGACCGCTATGTGGTGCGCGTGAAGGAAGTGTTCGAGTCGATCAAGATCATCAAGCAGGTCTCCGCGATGATGCGCGAGAACGAGAAGCTGGCGGCGGACCACCCGGATCGCCAATATCAGGCGAAGCTGCCGGGACGGCTGAAAGTGAAAAAGGGCGAAGTGTACGTGCGCAGCGAGAATCCGCGCGGTGAAACCGGCTACTACGTGGTGAGCGACGGGACGGACAAGCCGATGCGGCTGAAGATTCGAACGGGCTCGTTTACGGCGCTGAACTGTTTTGAGGAAGTGACGCGCGGCCTTTTGATCGGCGACGTGATCGCGGTGATCGGTGCGTTCGATGTGGTGCTGCCGGAAGTGGATAGATAACGGCGGGGCGTTATTTTTTTAATGGAGCTGTTTATTGACCCTGGCATTGTCTGCAGATGTGCGTGGGCGGATGCGGCGGATGTCGAGCATGGCGCGGTGCTCAACATGAGTAAGTTGGAGTGAGATCCATGGTCCGGTCCATTTTTCTTTCACTCGTTCTGATAGCGCATGTACTCTCCGAAACTGAGGCGCGCGCCGAGGCCAAAGCTCTTGCTATCGACGTGGCGGGTGCCCCCAAAGAGGCCGCGGCGGTGGGGCAGAAAGTAAAACTGCAGCTATTTCTAACAAACGTATCAGCGGAAGACATAGAAGTGTGTTTGAAGCCCGGTTTTACAACCGAACTCTGGTGCCAGCTGGACGCGGACAACCTACTGATCGAAGAAGAGGCGCACCATGAAATCCGATGGACGCCATCCAGTGTCAAACGGCCGCGAAAAGAGTACGTGGCATCTGACTTCCAATTGCTGAAGCCAGCAGAGGTCATCAAAGCCGAAAAAGAGATTACCGTTCCCAGCAACTTCAGGAACAAAATGGTCATTGAGGTTCAATACATTTCTAAGTTTGACGGAGAAGCGGTAGGCAAAAAGGCCTGGGTGGGAGAACTAAAAAAGTCGGTGGAAGTTCCGATTCAGCTGGTGGCACCGATTAAGCCAACAGAGCCACCCACTGAGGCATTTTAGCAACCAGGGAGTTCCACGAGGTGCACTTTTTTACAGATAGTTGAGCTGGATCGAAGATAATAAAGGAGGGACGCACCGCATTGTGCGTTCTTTGACAGAAAAAAGGTGGTGTGAGATGCGGTCTGAGCAAGCGCTGATTGTTCTTGTAAGCTTGATGCTAATCACCGGTTGCGGGCGAGGCACCAAGAACGAGCTGGCAAATAAGGTCGATAAGCTCACGACCGTTGAAGAAGTAAAGAAGGCGCTCGGCAAGCCTGACAGTTACGATGTGATGGAAGTACCCATTATCGGCAAGACGGAGACGCTGACGTATATAGCATCCGATGGGGAGCTGAAGATCAGCGTGCTGAACGGCAAGGTCATGATGAAGATCACGGGAGAGAAGTAGACGGTCGCCAACATCTGATTTACGTTGTTTCTCAAGCGGGGCGGATAGACTTGCAATGAGAATGGATGAATTAGGTATTCCGAAAGAAGTCATTGAACGCAATCGAGTCGAAGCGATTCGCCAAGCTCGGCTGCTTAGAAAAGAGATCGAAAACGAGAAAGCCGCTACCTCCTCGGCTGAGGCCCGCAAAACTTCGGTGAAAAAGTCAGGCGCGACGGCTGCAGACAAGAACAAACCACGCAAAGGTGTCTCCTAGACCATGCCATTCATTTACTACTTTCTAATCGGGCGGGGCATAGCGCCTGAGAATCTAAATACGCTGCAGCTTTTTTTCGCGAGCCACGAAACACTAGCGGCGCTGATCGCGGTGTTCGTTCCCTGCCTGATCGCCTTTGGCGTCGTGCAGGCGGTGGCTGGCGGCAGCACGTACGTCGAACGCAAAGTCGCGGCGGACATTCAGCGGCGCATCGGGCCGAACAAATGCAATGTCGGCGCTTTTCTGGGCGAATGGGCGCGGCAGGTCGTGGCGAACGGCAAGAGTCCGCATGCGGGTGCCGGTGCCAAAGGGATGGCGCTGGCTTTCAGCCTGGTCGTTCCCGTCTTCGATGCGGTCGACAAAGTGGCGGTGAAACTCGCGCCGGGAGTGCTGATTTTTCTGGCCGACGGCATCAAGCTGATCATGAAGGAAGACATTATTCCTGATCCGGTCGATAAGCCGCTGTTCAAGTTGGCGCCCACGATCGTGCTGGCGTCCGCCTTCGGCGCGGTGGCGGTGCTGCCTTATTCCGATCGCTTTTACATTGCGGATTTCAACATTGGCATTTTCTACATCGCCGCGATCACCAGCATGGAAGTGCTCGGGATTTTGATGGCTGGCTGGGCGAGCAACAACAAATGGGCTCTGCTGGGCGGAATGCGTTCGGCGGCGCAGATCGTCTCGTACGAACTTCCGGTGGGTTTGGCGATCGCGACGGGCATCCTGATCTCCGGCACGATGTCGATGCAGGCCATGACCTTTGACCAGCTTGGCATCAACGCGCAGTCGTCCTTCATTTCCGACGGCTGGTTCTGGCAGTGGAATCTGTTTCATCCGGCGATGTTCGTTCTCGCGCCGATTTATTTCCTGGCGGCGCTGGCGGAGTGCAACCGCACGCCCTTCGACATTCCCGAAGCCGAATCGGAGCTGGTCTCCGGTTATCACACCGAATATTCGGGCATGCGTTTCGCCATTTTCTTCATGGCTGAATACGCGATGATGTGCGTGACCTGCGGCATTGCGGTGGCGCTCTTTCTGGGCGGGTGGTCAACGGGCATCGCGCCGCTGGAACGCGCGCTGGTGACGGGTTTCGATCCCCTCACCGGAGCTCCGCAATTCCATATCATCGGCACGTTGATTCATCTGCTGGCATTCGGTATCAAGACATATGGTCTGGTCTTCATCATGATGTGGATCCGCTGGACGCTGCCGCGCTTCCGCGTCGATCAGATGATGACACTGTGCTGGAAGAAATTGATTCCGTTGAGCATGCTCTGTTTCTTCGGTGTGGCGGTGTGGATGCTGCTGCGCATGCTGCTAGTGGAGAAAGTGGGCGAAGGCGCGCTGACCGGGATCACGTTCGGCCTGCGCGCGGTGTTCGCGGTCAGTTTCCTGGCGTGGTTGATCTGGTATTTCAAGAAGCCGCTGACGAAAAAACAACGCGATCAACGCGAAATGCTGGCGAAGGCGAATTTGAATACGGGAACGGCGCTTTAACAGCAGGACGGAGTGCTGAGAACTGAGTGCAGGCGGCTCCGTGGCTCAAAACTCCGTACTCAGCACGGGAGTAAAAATGATCAAGTTCATGACTGAAATTTACGATGGCATGAAGACATTCATGGGTGGCATGAAAGTCACCGGTGGCTATTTAAGCGATTCGAATTTCAAAGAAAAAGAAACCGTCACGACCATCGAGTACGACGGGTCGATGACCCTGGCGCGCGACGTGAAAGTGGCGGACCGGTTTCGCGGGCATCTGCACAACGACATCGAACGCTGCATCGTCTGCAAGGCCTGCGCGAAGGCGTGTCCGATCGACTGCTTCTGGATTGACGGCGAAAAAACCGAGAACAACAAATTCCGCCCGAGCCGCTTCGACATCGATCTGCTGAAATGCATGTACTGCGGCCTGTGCGTGTTCGCCTGCCCGACCGGCTGCCTGACCATGACCAAGGAATGGTGGGGCGCGACGTTCAACAATGCGGACGGCAGCAACCTGCACGGGCAGATTCGCAAGTTCGGCGTCGGATTTTATTCGGGAACCGAGAAGGAACAGGTCGAGCGCAAGCGCTTCGAAGCGGCTGAGACCAAGAAAAAAGCGGCGGCAGCCGCGGCAGCAGCGAAGGCCGCCGCAGCCAAGACGGCGGCGCCGGCAGCGGCGGCCAAACCGGCGGTTGCCGTGGCGCTTAAGCCGGCTGTGGTGGTGATTGCAAAGCCGGCAACGGCGGTTGCCGCGCCGGTTGCGGCAGCGGCGGAAACACCCGTAGTGAAAACAGAAGCAGCGGTACCGGCGACGGAAACCAAGCCGGACGCGCCACCGGCGGCGTAAAGCACAGTGTTACGATCTGATAAAAAAGTGCTACGGTAATGACGCCGTATTTTGAAGCTCGCGGAAGAACGACGGGCGGAATGACGCATATTCTTAAAGGCGTGTGGGATTCGTAATCGCCGCTGCAACAACGCGTTGCGATTGTTAGAGCGTAAAATCTCAGGTAAACGGGATGCAACTGAAATCCCTTCCTTGCACGCGGGAGGGCTGTTGCTATAGTAATGCGCTCTACGGCGCGATGATAACGAGGGGGCGTCCGGCGCTGATTTTTTAGTGCCTGCGCGGGGAGTTTTTTGATTTCACTATGCCATCCGTCGCTACCCTTGTTTTCTGGTTCATCGTCCTCCTGACTGTCGGCAGCTCCGTGCTGGTCGTGACGGCGCGCAACATCCTGCATGCCGCATTCAGCCTCTGTCTGACCTTCCTGGGCGTTGCCGGGCTATATATTTTTCTCCATGCCGATTTTGTTGCGGCCGTGCAGCTTATTGTTTACGTGGGCGGCATTCTCGTGCTGATCATGTTCGCGGTCATGTTCTCCTCTAATGTCGTGGAGGACACGGCGGCAGGGGGGCGCACGACGCGGCTGGGAACGATTGCCGGCGGCATCACCGCGCTGCTCGTTTTCGCGGCAATCGTGCAGTTGACGTTCAAACTGCGCGCGCCGCTGGAGGCTGCAAATCAATTTGGCGGCGAGGCCTACGTTCCGACCGCCAGCGTGGTCGCCGGACAAACGGGCTTGGGACATCTGTTGATGGGCCCGTACCTGCTGCCGTTCGAATTTGTATCCGTGTTGCTCCTGGCGGCGCTGATTGGCGCGGTGGTGATCGTGCGTAAGGAGCTGACCTGATGCCTCCCGCGATTATGGACGGTCCCGACGCGCTCGTGAATTACCTGCTGGTCGCCGGAGTGCTCTTCGCCTGCGGTATCTTCGCGATGATCAGCCGGCGCAACGCGGTCGGCATTCTGATGGGCGTGGAACTGATTCTCAACGCGGCGGGAATCAACTTCGTTGCGTTCTCGCGGTTCGGGCATACGAAGCTGAACGGGCAGCACCTCGACGGACAGATTTTCACGCTCTTTATCATTGTGCTGGCGGCAGCCGAAGCGGTCGTGGCGCTGGCGCTGGTGCTGTCGGTGTTCCAGACGCACAAGACGATCGCGCTGGACGAAGTAGATGAGATGAAGCAGTAGAGTCTAGACTTTAGACTCTGGACTTTAGACTTTAAACTCAGGACTGTGTAAAGATGAACGATCCGATTTACTGGATGCTGCCAGCGGGAATCTTGCTCATACCGCTTGTGGCGTTTGCCATCATTCTGTTCTTTGGCAAATACATCGATCGCTTCTGCGACAAGATTGCGATTATCGCGATGTCGCTGAGCTTCGTGCTGTCACTCACCTTATTCATTGCCATCGTGCAGGACCGCGGCGTGCAGGCGCAGCAGAATCCGATCATCACGTCCATGTCGTGGATGTTCGTGGGCGGCGTCGATCTGCAGATGGGATTCCTCGTCGACAACCTGTCGGCGTTCATGTCGATGGTCGTGACGGGCCTCGCGACGCTGGTGCTCATCTATTCGATGTTCTACATGCACGGCGACACCATGTACCGGCGCTACTTCGGCTTCATGTGTTTCTTCTGCTTTACCATGCTCGGCATCGTTTTCGCCAGCAATCTTCTGATGACGTTTGTGTTCTGGGAACTGGTCGGGTTGGGAAGCTACTTCCTGATCGGGTTCTGGTTTTACAAGCCGCCGGTCTCCAAGGACCACCACTACCAGGAACTGAAAGCGCCCTACGCGACGGGCATCGACGAACGCTATTTGTCACCCGGCCACGCGCAGAAAAAAGCGTTTGTGATGAACCGCATTGGCGACTTCGGATTCCTCTGCGGCATCGGAATTTTCATCACTGTTTTCCTCGCCGCCGCCGATCTGCCGGGATTTAAAGACATTGCCCTGCGCGAAGGACCGCTGAATTTCGACAAGATGTATGCCGCCGTCAACCGCGACATTTTCGAACAAGTCACGCTGCTCGGTATGACCGGGCCTCAGCTGCTTACGCTGGCTGGAATTTTCACCTTCATGGGCGCGATGGGCAAGTCGGCGCAGTTTCCGCTGCATACATGGCTGCCCGACGCCATGCAGGGGCCAACGACCGGATCGTCCATCATTCATGCCGCGACGATGGTGGCCGCGGGCGTTTACATGGTCGCGCGCATTCATCCGCTGCTCACGCCCGGATCGCTTTTCTTTGTCGCGCTGATCGGTTCGCTGACGGCATTCCTCGCGGCCACCATCGCGCTGGTGCAGTGGGACATTAAAGCGGTGCTGGCGTACTCGACGATCTCGCAACTCGGCTACATGATGATCGGCCTCGGCGCTGGCGGATACACGGCGGGCGTCGCGCATCTTTTCACGCACGCCATTTTCAAATGCATGCTCTTCCTCTGCGCCGGATCGGTGATTCACGCCTGCCACCATCTGCAGGACATGAACCGCATGGGTGGCCTGCGCAAGAAAATGCCGATCACGTTTTTAACCATGCTGATCGGGACGCTGGCGATCTCCGGCGTGCCGCTGTTTAGCGCGTTCTTTTCGAAGGACGCGATACTCGCGGCCTCACTGGCGCGCGCGATGGAAATGGGCGGACTGCACTGGCTGCCGCCGATCCTCGGATTCATTACCGCCGGTCTGACCACCTTCTATATGTTCCGCCTCGTGTTCATGACCTTCTTCGGCCAGCCGCGCGATAAGCATATCTACGACCACGCGCATGAATCACCGGCGGTCGCGACGGTGCCGCTGCTGATCCTGGCTATGCTGTGCTTTGGATTCTGGTGGGCGGGCGGATTGAACTTCCCCCTTTATACGATGTATCTTCCCGGCCTGAGCATGACCGTGCAGGGGGCGCATGGCGCCGTGACGACCGGCTGGCTCGAAGCGCTGATCACGTCGCCGGTTCCCGCGCATCACTCTGAATATCACGAACATCTTCACCATGTCGCGCATGTCTGGGCGACGATCCTTTCGACGGTGATGCTGCTGATCGGATTGGCGATGGCTTTCCTGATGTATATCAAACGATCCATCAACCCGGACAAGCTCTTGGAAATCGCGCCGCTTCGGCATGGCTTCAGCCTGCTGAGCCAGCTCTGGTTTTTCGACCGGCTCTATCAGGACGGCATCGTCGTTCTGTCGAAGAAACTCAACTGGGCCCTGTGGTGGTTTGACGCCAATATTATTGATCGCTGGCTCGTGGACGGCTGGTCGCTGCTGGTGCGCTCGTGGTCCATCGGCGCGCGCTGGATCGACAATAATATTGTTGATGGAACCGTCGACGCGTTCGGTAAAGGCACGTGGGTGATGGGTTCCGCATCGCGAATGCTACAGGCCGGAAAAATTCAGTTTTACGTTTGCGTGACGTTTGGCGTGGTCGCGGTAGTGATGCTGGCGCTGCTCCTGAAGTGAAGAAGTTCGACGTTCGAAGCGAACGGCCAGGACGTACGAAGTCGCGATGGAAAGAACGCGGTCGGCGAAGCAATCCTTCGCATCCCGCACTTCGTTCCTCGCACTTCCTTTTGTGAACCGGGGTGGACATGGAATTTCCGATCTTAAGCTTATTTGTGTTCGCGCCTGTGCTGGGGATGCTTGCGATTTTCTGCATTCCCTCCAAGCGCGGCGATATCATGAAGACTGTCGCCGCGGCTGCCGCAGCCGTGCCGTTGCTCATCGGCATTTATCTGTTCACGGCATTCCGTGACGATGGCCGCATCCATTACTACGAATCGATGTCGTGGATCAAGGGCCTCAACGTTTACTACAAGCTGGGCATGGATGGCGTTTCGGCGCCGATGGTGGTGCTGTCGGGGCTCGTCGGCTTTCTGGCTGTTATCGCAAGCTGGGGCATTGAAAAACAGGTCAAAGGCTACTTCGCGCTCATTCTTTTACTGCTGGCCGGAATGAACGGCGTGTTCTGCGCCCTCGATTTTTTCCTCTTCTACGTCTTCTGGGAATTGATGCTGCTGCCGATGTATTTCCTCATCGGAATCTGGGGCGGCCCGAACCGTGTTTATGCGGCCATCAAATTCTTCCTCTACACGATGGCCGGATCGGTTCTGATGCTGATCGTGCTGCTGGCCGGATGGTACTGGTCAGACGGCGCCTACCTGGCTAATCCCGCGAGCACGCTCTTTAAGCCGGAGCTGGTGCTGCAGGCGAAGAAAGCCGTTTACGATTACCACGCCCCGCTGCTGCGCGAAGTCGCCGAGGAAGAGAAAGTGCTGAAGTCGCGCGATCCGAGTGCCTCGGTTGGCGACACGCAACTGGCGGAGCTCTTCCACAAACACCAAATCGAGCGCGCACACGTGCCCAACATGCGCGCCTATCTGGCCAGTTTCGCCCTCGTCAGCGAGGCGAACTTTCGCGTCGCTGAGAAAGCGATGGCGGGCACTGAAAACGACGCGAAAGCGCAGGCGCTTTCGAGCATCACGGTGCCGATGGAGAAAACGTTCGACTTCATTCAGCTCAAGTTGCGCTACAGCCTGTTCCTGGGCACGTTCACTTTGTTTGGATCCACGTTCAGTTTCGCGATCCTGATGTTCGTGTTCCTCTATATCGCCTTCGCGATCAAAGTGCCGGTCTTCCCGTTCCATACCTGGCTGCCGTGGGCGCACGTCGAAGCCCCGACGGCCATCTCGGTTATCCTGGCGGGTATCCTCCTTAAGATGGGGGTGTATGGTTTCTTCCGTATCGCCTACCCGATGTTCCCGACGGCGGCGGTTTATTTCGCCGTGCCCATCGCACTGTTCGGCGTCTTCAACATTATTTACGGCGCGTGCTGCGCGCTGGCTCAGGACGACTTGAAGAAAATCGTCGCGTATTCTTCCGTTTCACACATGGGATACTGCATGCTGGGCATGGCGGCGTTGACCGAATGGGGCATGACCGGCGCAGTGCTGCAGATGTTCAATCACGGCACGTCCACGAGCATGATGTTCTTGCTGGTCGGTGTGATTTACGACCGAGCCCACCACCGCGATGTCAACAAGTTCGGCGGCCTGGCCGCGCAGCTTCCCGTTTACACGGGCCTGATGACCATCGCCTTGTTCGCTTCGATGGGCCTTCCGGGCCTATCGGGATTTATCAGCGAAATTCTCGTTTTCCTCGGCGCGTTCCAATCGCCACTGGGCGAAAACGCCAACGGCATGCTGCGCGTATCGTTCACTTCCCTGACGATCGTTGCGGCCATTGGAGTCGTCCTCACGGCCGCCTACCTGCTCTGGATGATGCAGCGCGTGTTCTTCGGACCTCTGAATGAAAAGTACAAAGGCTACGCCGACGTGAATGCGCGTGAAATGTTTTCGCTGGTGCCGCTTGTGTTCGTGGTGCTCCTGTTCGGTATTTATCCTCAGCCGCTGCTGGACATCACGCGCGTATCCGTGGAAGGCCTGCGCCAGCATGTGCTCGCCGCCGACGAACGCGCCACGAGCGCCATTGCCGCTTCGAAGCAACAGAAAGAGTCGCAGGCGGCGCAGGTGACAGACACAGCCGCTCCGACCGATACACGCCCAACTGAAAAGATCGAAACGCCGGCTGAAAAAGAGACGAAGGCGGGCGGTGCAGAAACGCGTTCGATTGAAGTCACGGCCGTGGCGCCGGTGTTGAACCGGTAACACGAAAGGTAGACTGATGCCTGAGAATTTTCCGAATATATTGAGCTGGAACTTGCTCCACCTGAAGTACATCCTTCCCGAAGTGATGGTGGTGGCCACGTTTCTGCTCGCAATCGTTTTTGATTTCGCCGTGCCCGTTGAACGGCGCAAAACGACGGCTTACCTCTGCATGCTCGGACTGATCGCGGCACTGTGGCTGAACCTGCAGCAGCACCAGGGTTTCATGGCCGACGTCGCGCTGGGACAGCCGACGCACCGGACCATTTTTTCAGGCATGATTTTCTACGATCAGTTCGGAAACTTTTTCAAGTTCATCATTCTTCTGGGAACGCTCATCACCCTGCTGCTATCCGTGCACGCGCGTGAACTGTTCGGCAAAAATCACGGTGAATTTTTCCTGCTGCTGCTGGCAGTCTGCCTCGGCGGCATGTTCCTCGCCTCAGCCTCCAATCTGCTGATGATTTACCTGTCGCTCGAAGCGCTGTCGATTCTCAGCTACGCGATGGCCGGCTACCTGCGCCGCGACCGCAAGTCCGCTGAAGCTGGCATCAAGTACGTGATCTACGGCGCGATGGCGTCGGGCATCATGATCTTCGGCATGTCCTACCTTTACGGCCTCAGCGGCACGCTGAATTTATTCGACGATCCGGCGACGGGATCGAAAGGCATTGCCTCGCTTGTGCTTGGATTTGAATCAAAATACGCCGCGTCGCGCGGGGCGATGGTCGCCATCCTTGTGATGGTGTTCCTCGGATTTCTCTACAAGGTCGCCGCCGTGCCATTCCACTACTGGTCGCCCGACGTTTACGAAGGCGCGCCGACGACGGCCACGGGATTTTTCTCCGTGGTGCCGAAGGCCGCGGGCTTCGCGGTGCTGATCCGCGTGCTCTGCGCGTTCTTTCCGCCCGGATTTGCGGAAGACAAATGGATGGGCTATCCGGGCGCCGAGAAAATTGTGGCGGTCATCGCGATCGCAACGATGTGTATTGGCAACCTCGCGGCACTGGGCCAGAAAAATGTCAAGCGCATGCTGGCCTACTCGTCCATCGCGCACGCCGGTTACATGCTGGCTGGCTTATCGGTTCTCGATGATACGGACGGAGCCGCGGCGGTGCTCTTCTACCTGGTTGTTTACCTCTTTATGAATCTTGGCGCGTTTGTTTCCCTCGTGGCGCTTGAGAATGTTTTCGGCGGATCCGACTTGGAACAATTGCGCGGCGCCGTGCGGCGCGAACCGATTCTGGTCGTGGCGCTCTGCGCATTCCTATTCAGCCTGACGGGTCTTCCTCCGCTGGCCGGGTTCATCGGCAAATACCTGATTATGGTGAAGCTCGCCGACCGCGGCCATTTTGTGATGATCCTGTTGATTGGATTGAATTCGGTCGTGAGTCTCTACTACTACATGAAGATCGCCAAGGCGGTGGCAATGGACGCGCCGGAGCAAGCCACGGCCCTCACCGAGAAGACGCCGCTGTCGTACAATCTGCTGGCGATCTGCAAAGTCGCCGCGCTGCTGCTGCTGTTCTTCAAGTTCGAATGGCTTCAGGAAATCTGCAAGCAGGTGCTGGAACCGCTGCGCTAATTTTCAATCAGACGACGCTTGGAACACAGAAGGCGTATGAAAAGACCTCTGTGCCGCGCAACCCTCGGCGCTCTTCTAATTTTAGCCGCATCCGTTTTCAGCGCCGACTCCCGTCCCAATTTCCTGTTTATTCTCTCCGACGATCATCGCTTCGACGGCATCGGCGCGGCGGGGAATCGCGACGTTGTCACGCCGCATATTGATGCGCTCGCGAAGAATGGAATCCATTTTACGCATGCCACCGTCTGCGTGCCGCTGTGCAGCCCGAGCCGCGCGAGCTTGCTCACCGGACAGT
>Ga0163155_10000176_pt1 | contig 73716 bp, 76 predicted proteins | sample OliLakLV19SP4G1_FD_148611 | JGI IMG/M metagenome (GOLD analysis project Ga0163155, IMG submission 148611) | Freshwater microbial mat bacterial communities from Lake Vanda, McMurdo Dry Valleys, Antarctica - Oligotrophic Lake LV.19.SP4.G1 | ecosystem: Environmental > Aquatic > Freshwater > Lake >... | reverse complement strand
GGTTTAATAAACGCACCACGTAGGAAAAGTCAAAGAGTTTTGGTTCGTCTCGCCTCGTTCGGCGACTAATTTGTATTCAATTTTGGGGGCAAAAACGAATTGGCGGTTTCGCAAAATATGGTTCGAGCCGATGTTTTTCAGAAATGTTGTCATCTCTGTTGGATTGAGAGAGGAAAGCAGATTAGCGGCTTGATTTAAGGATTTTACGAACTCACGAGCCGGTTCGAGCCAAGACAACCATTTTGTCTCAAAGTCGGTGATTTTCTCGCTTAACGACACTTTTTGAGATAACAAACTTTGTTTTTTGGTGGTGTATTCTTCTGTGGATAAAGCGTCGGCTAAATAGACATCAAGGAGCTTTTGAAGTTTTGCCTCAACTTGTAATAAACGCTCTTTCAAAACGCTAACCTCGGCTTGTGCGTCCTCTCTCGCTTTATCTTGTTCTGTGTCCAACGCCGCCAAAACTTTCTCAGTGTCTTGGCTCGACAAAGAAACTTTTTGAAGATAAGAAGTGATTTGTTCTGTTAGTGCTTCCTCGCGGAGATAATGCTTTTCTTGGCAAATGCCTTTCTTTTTCGTACAACGATAGTAGTTATAACCTTTTTGTTTTTCAGCAGTAATGGAACAACCGCACGAGGCGCATTTCAAAAGGCCAAGAAAAGCAAAATCATTTTTTCGTACATGATGAACTTTTCCGCGCTTGCTCATCACTTCTTGGCAAGTATCAAAAAGTTTCTTTGAGATTAACGGCTCGTGCTGTCCCTCAAAAATTTCCCCACCATATTTCATCAGGCCAATGTAGAAAATATTTTGTAGAATACTTTGCACATTACTCAACGCAATTTCTTTGCCGAGATTTCCACGAAGATTTTTCTCCTTGCACCAATTTGCGAGAGAGTGAAGCGTATATGCTCCGGTGGCATACATTTCAAAGAGCTTCTTCACTTTCGGTGCTTTTGCCTCATCAATATCAATTCCTCTGGTTTTAGGATTGTTTAGGTAGGCCACCGGAGCCCAACCGGGCCACACGCCATTTCGTATTTTTTGCCGTAAACCTCGCTTCACATTCTCTCGCAAATTATCTACAAAATATTTTGATTGGCCAAACGCGATATTGAGCATAAACAAACCCTGCGGTGTCGGTTCAAACCAAAAGATGGGAAATTTAAGGGAACGAATCAAGCCGCGATCTACAAAATGGATAATCTTCCCACCATCAACGCTATTCCTCGCTAATCTGTCGGGGTGCCACGAAATAATCCCATCTGCTTTTCCTTTTTCAATCAATGACAACATTTCTGCGAATTTAATTCGCCCGGGTTCTTTTGCGCTTGTCGCCTCGCAGAACGAGGCGACAATTTCAAGTTTTTCTTTGGCGGCATACTCTTGCAACTCTACGAGTTGCGCTTCAATACTTAAAACCTGTCTATCGTCCTCCTCCGTTGATTTTCTTGCGTAAAGTATGTATTTCATAGTTTTATTGGATTAAGGATTAAAAAATTTTCTTCCCCCAAAATGCGAAACCGCCAATTCGTTTTTGCCCCCAAAATTGAATACAAATTAGTCGCCGAACGAGGCGAGACGAACCAAAACTCTTTGACTTTTCCTACGTGGTGCAGTATTCTTGAATTAGTCCGAACGCATTTTTCCGAAAAAATCCCCCCGCGAAAATTCGGAAAGGCGGCGGAGCCGCACCGCTCAAAACCGCAAAAGAACCCGGAGAAAAACATCGGCTCGAACCATATTTTATTTTTGGGGGAAGAAAATTTTTTAATCCTTTTTATGAAACAATATAAATATCTCGGCCTTATTCTCGCGCTGTATATTACTTTCCAGCTTGTCTCTGATATAAGCGCGGGGAAAATTATTTCATTTTTCGATTTTCCAGTTTCGGCAACAGTTTTATTTTTCCCGATTACATACATTTTTGCCGACATACTTACGGAAGTGTATGGGTATGCCCGCGCTCGTAGTGTTGTGTGGACAGTATTTTTTAGTTCAATCATAGCGGGTTTAGTTTATTCGTTAGTCGTTTATTTGCCTCCAGCAATAGGATTTGATGCGAACGAAGCATATGCTCGTGTGCTTGGTTCTGTCCCTCGTATCCTCCTCGGTGGTTGGATAGCAGTATGGGTAGGAGGCATGCTAAACGATTATGTGCTTGCAAAAATGAAAGTGTGGACCAATGGGAAATATCTTTGGACACGAACAATCGGTTCCACGGTCGTTGGTGAGTTTGCAAATACAGTTTTGTTTTATACGATTGCATTGTATGCAGTACTGCCTAATAATTTATTGTTTGCGTCCATTATTACCGGCTGGCTCATAAAGGTTGCGGTTGAAGTTATCTTTACTCCACTAACTTACTTTGTAGTTGGAAGGCTGAAGAAACTGGAAGGTGAGGATTATTATGACCGCGATACTAACTTCAACCCTTTCATTATTCAGCCACCAAAGTTTTAATTCGGATTGCCGCCAAAGAAAAACTTGAAATTGTCAGCAGTGCGGCTCCGCCGCCTTTCCGAATTTTCGCGGGGGGATTTTTTCGGAAAAATGCGTTCGGACTAATTCAAGAATACTGCACCAACAACGAACTAATCGGTTTTTCAGAAGCCAAAATGCGGGACGCGCGAAGCGCGTCCCAATGGTTTCCGCCTGAATTTCGCCCAGAATCCGCAGGGGGATCCGCCAAAAATAAATACAAATTCGGCGCGCTTGCGTGCAGAGTTTTTTCGCCAAGAAGCAGGTTCGAGCCAAAGATTTCTTTGACACAGACCTTTTTAGCAAAAAGGTCTGAATCAGAAGCAATTTTGTCTATATTCTGTGCGACTTTTAGCCAATTTTGGCTCGTGCTTTCCTTCGTGGAGTTCGCCACTATATCTAAACAATCCAGTGTAAAAAGGATTTGAAAGAATAGAAGTCGCACGGGATTTATGGATTATGTTTCCTCTTTTCGAAATGATATTTTTCTTCGCCAAAAAGTTTGCGATGTCTTCTAGTCGTTGATTTCTTTTTACATACAGTTCAAACGCTTGCTTAATAACTTTAGCTTTCTTTCTATCAACCACCACAGTTTTTGTTCGTGAGTCATTGATGTAGCCGACAGGAGCAAGCCTTGGATAGTCTCCATTTCTAACTTTTTGGCGAAGTCCACGCTTCGTATTTTCGGAAAGAGAATCTACATAGTATTTGCTTTGCCCGAAAGCCATGTTTAACATAAATTTACCTTGCGAAGTGTTATCGCACCAAAAAGTAGGAAACTTCAAGCTCGCAAGTTTTTCTGTGTCGAGGAGATAAATAATAAGACCACCGTCAATTGAATTACGAGCGAGACGATCTGGATGCCAAGCGAGAATAGAATCTGCATCGCCCTTTTCAATACATCGCATCATTTCATTAAAAATAGGACGACCTGGAATTTTCGCAGATTGTTTTTCAATAAACTCTTGGGTGACCCTCCCCCCAAATTTTTGACACCATCCTTGTATAATTACTAGATAATTAATACAAGTAACATGAGAGGAAAAACAATAGCACCTGAGGTGAAGGATCAAATCATTAATCGAATTAAAAATGATGGAGTGACGGTCACACAAGCCGCCAAAGACCACGGTATATCAGACGGTACTATATACAGCTGGATAGCCAAGCGAGTCGAAGGTCAACCAACCATAGCAGAAAACATTAAACTCAAACGTGAGAACGAGCAATTATTAAAGCTCGTGGGTGAAATCACCCTCAAGCTTTCAGAAACCCAAACCTACTCATCACTGAGTGTCCTCAATATGAGCACCACATCTGGGTATCCGATTTCACCTATCTGCCGTTTCAAGGCAAGGTGGTATATGTGGCAACTGTCATAGATTTATTCACCAGAAAAATAGTTGGACTTTCTGTCTATACTACGCATGCCACACAATTGGTTTTGTCAGCTTTCATGAATGCATTACTTAAACACTCACGACCAGCTATTTTTCACTCCGACAATGGCAGTGAATACAATGCCGAGGTATTTGTTGAAGCAGTACACACGGTCGGCACCACTATTTCACGCTCTGCTCCTAGCTGTCCCTGGGAAAATGGTTACCAAGAATCTTTTTATTCACAATTCAAAGTTGATCTTGGTGACTGGTCGAGGTTCAAAAACATTGCTGAATTAGTACTTGCTGTCTATCAAACCATCTGGCAGTACAACAACACTAGAATTCATACAGCTCTCAAGATGTCACCGGTACAATTTGCGCAAAAAATCGCACATAGATACAATTCAGAGAATAAGGTTAGTGTCTAATGAAATGGGGGAGGTACAAATAGCTATACATATTTACAATTCTCAAATACTCCTTATTTTCCTGGGTCTTATTTCAGTAAGCCACCATATTCAATTATCCTCATATTTGGCATTGTTTGGCATTTTAGCCTCTGAAGCTGAGCATCTGACCCAGACCGAGCGGGGTCAAAACGGTATACTGAAAACTGCCAAGAAACCCTTATGGGGTCTTGTTACCAAAAGTTCGAGACCGTGGAAGGGCACACTTCATAACTTGGTTCAAATCTAAAGCGAATTAGAACCAAAAAAGGTACATCCCAAGGAGATATCGGACGAGCGTTAAAAGTTAGTCGCGGTTTTATTAGTACTATTGAGAACGGGAAAACGAATCCAACACTTGCGACTATTTCTAAACTAGCAAAAGCATTGGGTGTTGCGAGTGATGAGTTACTATTGGAAGAGGCTGAAGAACCCTACAAATATATTTGCCATCTGGCCCATCATACGAGCAAAGAATGATTGGGGTACAGCGGGCAACTCTTGATCCTGTGCAAAGTATAGATCATTTTGAGTATCAGAATTATTGAGCATCGCAAGATACTCAAAATCATTCTCAACGGGTTCTGTTAGTGCAAGACCATCACCACCAAGAGAACCTGGAACAAATACAATTGGCTGTGGTTCAAAGTCATATCCAAACATAACTTCAGACATGAGTTTCAAGTATTGAATCTGAAGAAGATTAAAGTATTCATCGTAGTTTCCTTCATTTACCCAACCTGGAAATTCAAGGGGATAATTATTCAACAAAATCAGCTCCCCCGCACTTGGATTTGGATCAGCGAGTGCGTTGCCGTAGATCAAAGAATCCGCCCCCCACCAGAATACACCATGAGCACCAGCATCCATAATAGTTTCGAGCTCTGCTTGGAACTCATCCCATGGCAATAGTTTATGAGCATACGGAGCATTTCCATTGTAGTAACGATGAGTGTAGTAAGGAATAACTGGTTTTTTACCAGCGCCATGGATAAGAGATTGCTCAACTGCATTTTCGCTGTTCGCAATATCATGGACAGATATACCTTCGTAGTGAGGATAAAGTGATGGTGCATATATATCAACAGCATCAAGCAAATTCGTAATCTTAAAAACGTCTGCATTCTCAAGATCCTTGTTCACTTGAGACGCCCATGCCCAACTCTTAGTAACTCCCCCTCCTGGCACATTTACCCAATAAGGGAAGTTGGGCACACTGTAAAATCCCCATTTCATATTTGGTCTTAAATCTTTTGCAAAATTGATAGCAAGGACTAACTGCTCTTGAGCCTGAATAAACAGGGGGTCGTTTGCGAGTTTTTTGAGGTTAGAAAGCATTGGACCCTCTTCATCTATGACGGCGTATCCTGAAGCATCTTCATTGGGGATCTGAGAGTTTATTTTGTTCTTCAGTGTAGTAAACTCACTAGAATCAACTACATTATTTTTATTCAAATCAAGACCGTAGACAATAATCTCCTTTTGCGCACCAAGATCTTCAGCATCATTTTCTTCCCATGTAGAGGGGTAAAATTTTTGGGTTATGGCAAGAACTTCATCATTCTCCTCATTATCATCATTCGCAGAACTACACCCTATCTCATATGGGTAATCAATCAGATTATCATTGTCATTGTCGATGCCGTCACTACACTCTTTGTCAGTAAGTACGATCTCTTCCCCCTCTTCCTCGGGCGGTACCTCTAGAGCTCCTGTTACGATCACGGTACTTGCACACGATACACTGTTACCATTGACGGTAACGGTAGCAGACTTTGTTCCAGATGATGTGTATGTTTTTGATACTGACTGTGCGTTACCTGAGAGGCCGTTGGTACCACTCCAACTAAAATTATACAAGTTAGCTCCTGAGACGGTAGCGGTCCATGTAATAGTTTGACCTACAGCAACAGAAGAGATTGATGGATTACATGATACAGAGATGTTACCGGGAAGTACTGCGGGTACTGCTGGTGGTGGGACAACGGGTAGTTGTTGGGGTAGTACTGCTGGTTGAGTGATAGCTACTACTCCACCTCCAGGTGCAGCACAGCTGACTGCTTGTATCTTTGTTCGAGTGCCTGGACCTACAAATCCATAGCCCGTACTAGCGGGTGCACCTTGAGATACAATACCCATACGTGCCTGGAACTTCTGTACTGCTTTTTGGGTGACTACACCAAAGAAGCCTGTTATCGTGGGGTGGGTAAAGTCACCCTGCGCCTTAAGAAAGGCTTGTAGTTTTGAGACTTGGTTACCTGTCTGGTAGTCATAGAGACCTATGTAAAGGTTTTGAGTAAATACAGTACAGGTTCCCTGTCCTGTGAGGAGGGCAAGTTGTTGTTGGAGTTGTATGATTAATGCAAGAAGTACTGTAATCTGTTGTTGTTCTGATGCTGTTTGGGCTTGTGATACATCGTGTGGAAGTATGAAGGAAAAGATAAGTATGACAGAGAGAAGTACGGAGAGGAGGGGTTTCATAAAAATATCCATGGATGTTTGATTTACTTATATAAATAATAGGCTCTAGGCTAGCTTAGCACCAATAATCTCTGTTAATAACTCAAGTATATCACGCTTGTGATTGTACCGGAATTCACATTCTTTCAAATGAAGCAGGAATGTCTTTCGTGATACGCCGTTGAATTTTGCAAGCCGTCGTTTTGAAAACGACCAGAAGTTCTCAATGCCGTTCACATGAGTGCCTCTTCGATTTGAATACGTCTTTGAATGATTGATGCGTTTGTGTTTGTAACCATCAAGCACCAGTCCGTCATAGCTCTTCCATTTGTCGGTGTAGATGGTAGTTTCATCTTTCCTGATCAATCTCCTAATGATGGGCAAAAGCTCTTGTTTCGAGGCATTTTTGATGATCTGGGTGTATACCCTGCCGTCTCTCTTCAAGACCCCGAACACGGGGACTTTATTCTCAGCTCCGCGACCTCTTTTTCTTCTGTCTTTGGCGTGAAGCTTCTTTCGTGGTCCACCGAAGTATGATTCGTCCAATTCCACTTCTCCGTGGAATGATCCGTTCTCATGCTCCTGGTATGCGAGTATCTTTTCTCTGAATGTGTTGTACCACAGGTTGGCAGTATTCCTGTTGATTCCAATGAGATTGGCTGCCTTGGTGGCATTGATATCTTCCGCAAAAAACCTGATTAATTTCCTGATTGTTGCTTTTGTGATTCGAGCCTTTCTTTTCAACATATTTTCTAGTTTAGCATGAGCTAAGCTAGTCTAGAGCCAAATAATATACTAATTATAGCATAGTATAAAAAATAATTATAAAGAACTACCCCATGGTGGGTACAGAAAAAACCGCCCTGATTGTCGGTTTTTTCTGTTATCCTAGTTTTTTTATCATTGCATGCAAACGAGATTTTTTGCGAGAAGCAGTGTTTTTCTTTATCAAACCAGTTTTTGCAGATTTATCGATAGCTTTTTGAAGCTTCACCATAACTTTTTCTGCTTGAGCTTTATCTTTTGCGACTATAAACTTACGGAAGCTTTTAAGTACATTTGAAATTCCCTCTTTTTTGCGCATGTTAAAAACTCGCTTACGCGCAGAGTTTCGAAGTGCTTTTTTTGCTGAAGTTGTAATTGGCATATAAATCAATATATTCGTCCACGCATCGTAGCAAATATCGCTCCAAAAGGCAACTTCTGATATTATACATCCATGATTTCTCATCTTTACGGTACCGTACTAGACACAAACACTCGTTTTCTAGTGCTTGATGTTGGGGGCGTTGGATACAAAGTAGCGACAACTGGAATTGTGCTCGAAAAAGTAAAGAAAGGAGAAAAAATTGCCCTTTGGACGTATTTGGCTGTACGTGAGAACGCACTCGATCTCTATGGTTTTCTTCTAAAAGAAGACTTGGAACTTTTTGAACTTCTCATTACCGTCTCTGGCATAGGGCCAAAAACTGCACTAGGAGTACTTGCAGTTGTGTTACCCGAAACAATACGTCTTGCAATATCATCTGAAAACAGCAGTTACCTTACAAAAGTATCTGGTGTTGGAAAAAAAGTTGCCGAAAAGATAGTGCTTGAACTTAAGGGAAAATTTGAATACACTCCGGGCGAATCATCGGATCATTTCCAAAAAGATAGTGATGCGCTTGAAGCACTAAAATCACTTGGCTATTCTCAAAACGAAGCACGCGATGCATTAAAAAAAGTACCGAAAGATGTCGAGCATACTGCAGAAAAAGTAAAACAGGCATTAAAAATACTTGTATCACATTCATAAAAATTACCCTCTTAAAAAATTATTAAAAAAAACCAAACATACCATGATTACTTTTTTTAAAAAAATAATTCCACAAAGTATTTTTAAAACCTTTCAGCCACTGTACCATCTCGCACTCGCCTATACAGGAAGTATTCTCCATCGTTCCCCCTCAAAAAAACTTTTCATAATTGGAGTAACGGGTACAAAGGGGAAATCAACCGTAACGGAACTTATTAATGCGATTTTAGAAGAAGCCGGCCACACCACCTCACTTTCAAACACAATCCGATTTAAGATTGGAAACACGAGTCGACCCAACACATACAAAATGTCGATGCCGGGGCGATTCTTTATGCAAAAATTTTTACGCGATGCAGTATCTGCGGGCTCAACACATGCTGTTATAGAAATTACTTCAGAAGGAGCTCGGCAATTTAGACATCGCGGAATCGCCTTTGATATGTTCATTTTCAATAATCTTTCACCAGAACACATTGAATCACATGGCTCATTTGAAAAATACCGCGATGCAAAAAGATCTATCGGCCTCGCGCTTGCAAGGTCACCCAAAAAAGAAACGTGGTTGGTTGCAAACACAGATGACAAAGAAGCTTCTTTTTACCTTTCACTACCTGCAACACACTCAATCCCCTTCTCTGTTACAAATGCAGAACCATATACGCCCAATAAAGACTCGGTAGAATTTACATTTAAACACAAAAAAATTAATGCGCCACTCACCGGTCTTTTTAATATATATAATGCGCTTGCAGCCACTGTTGCCGCAGATGCACTTGGTATTTCTATTAAGACAATCCAAGAAGCATTTCACAATCTTGCTCCAATAAAAGGCCGTGTTGAACGTGTACGTGTGGGACAAGATTTTGATGCCATTGTCGATTATGCGCATACCGCAGACTCGCTTGAAAAGCTATATCAAGCATTTCCTCATCAAAGAAAAATTTGTGTACTTGGAAATACGGGGGGGGGGCGAGACACGTGGAAGCGAAAAGAAATGGGTGCTGTTGCAGATATGTATTGTGATCATATTATTCTTACCGAAGAAGATCCCTACGATGACGACCCGCGCGCTATTGTAGAAGAAATGAAACACGGCATCACAAAAAAACCCTATGAAATTATCATGAATCGCCGAGAAGCTATAGCCCACGGGATTTCAAAAGCACACACTGGAGATGTGGTACTCATTACTGGCAAAGGAACGGATCCATATATTATGCGAGCACGGGGTAGGAAAATTCCATGGAGTGACGCACGAGTAGTAGAAGAAGAATTACAACGTGCAGATCTCACAAAAAAATACTAGCAAACTTACCTTCTCCCTATTTATCAACATAAAACTCTTTAAGCGCAACGTATGTTTGCTCTGCTAAATCTCGCAAAGTCGCATCTCTTTGTGCATTATTAAAACGTGGCTCTGCAATATATCCATACTCAACCAATATAGAAGGAACCCTCAAACTATTTCGTGCCCCAAGCACAATAAGCTCTGCACTTTCTATAAGACCGTCCTTTTCAACAGGTAAATTACTCGGTGCATTCTGTTTCAGAAGTTCTCCATACACTATTTTCCCCAAAGCAATACTTTCTTCTGAATTTTTTAAACCATGGTGGGGCACATACATTGAGAAACCAGAATATTTTCCAGCTTCACCACGCGGTCGTCCTGGGTAATCATTGAAATGAATATGGACCAATACATCAAAAGCATTATCTTCTGCCCACAAACCAAGACCATATAATTTATTTGCAACATCATCTGTGACAGGATTATGTTTTACAATAACATCGTCTCGCTCTTCGCCTGCATCTTCTTGTAATTTTCTCTCCGTTCGATATGCCACCCTGCGTTCCTCCCTATGTTCCTTTATTCGTTCGATGTTTTCTTTAAAAAAAGTGGCGAGTTCGGTAATATAATCTCCATCTGTTTGAGTTATAGCTGGATCAAACAGTGGGTCACTTTTTAAAAAATCATACAAATAAAGCCCAAGTATTCGATTAAGTTCAACTTCTTTTACGCCCAAAAATTGAGTCCCCCACACTTCGTTATCGTGCCCAACCACTACAAGAATTTTTGTTTTTTCCTGATCTGCGCCCACTTCTTGTGGTGCAATAGTGTATGTCGGCTCAGAAAAAAATTCTGTTACACCAACGACACCCGCAAGAAGTGGGCATGATACTAGTAGAAAAATAAGGTGCTTTTTTGTTACAATACCTTTCATACGTTAATCACACCTTAATATGGTACAAGTATATCATGACACCACATGTATGATATATATAATAGCGCTATGCCAGAACTCCCTGAAGTACACACCACCGCAACAGGTCTTGCTGGCGTATTGCCTGGCTTAAAAATTGTAGATGTATGGACGAACTACAACAGTGCTTTTTATGCCGGCAAACGCAATATTAAAAATCCTGTTTTTTTTAAAAAATTTCATGCCGAGTGTATAGGCAAAAAAATTCTTTCAGTGGAAAGACGTGGAAAAAATATACTTATTCATCTAGAAAAAGAAAAAACCATACTTATTCATATGAAAATGACTGGGCATATGCTCTATGGAACGTATACAAAAAGTATCCTAGGAAAAACAAAAGAGGAAACGTGGATGGTAACAGAACATGGCCCCCTGCGAGATGACCCATATAATGGGTGGATACATTTTGTGATCACACTATCAAATAAAAAACATCTTGCACTTTCTGATGTTCGTAAATTTGCAAAAATAACGCTCTTTAATACAACGACTGTCGTAAGCGAACCCGATATACAGAACCTCGGCCCCGACCCTACCCATCCAAATACAACATATGCTGTATTTAAAAATCGCCTCTATACAAAATCTAAAGAAAAAATAAAAACTGCACTTATGAACCAAGCGCTTCTTGCAGGTATCGGAAATATTTACTCAGATGAAATACTGTGGCATAGTGCTGTTCACCCAGAATCCCAAGTGGAATGCACCCCCGAGCCCATGTTTCGCTCGATATATAGATGCACAAAGCTTATTCTTGCTCAAGGTATCGACTTCGGCGGCGACTCAATGTCAGACTACCGAAATATACATGGGGGAAGAGGGGCATTTCAGCACCAACATAATGCATACAGGAAGACCAATCACTCATGCAAAAAACGAAGCTGCGGTGGAATAATCGAAAGGAAAATAGTAGGTGGACGGAGCGCGCATTTTTGCCCCAAACATCAAAAACTTTTTACAACGTTATGAAAGAATACGAACCGCTTATTATAGCAATAATCATTGTCCTTGCGACACTCTACACTGGATACAAAGACGGTGATATTTTCGTACCTATAAACAACATAGACCGCACAAAAATCAGTTCATCCGAAAAGTCGGCGCAGAGTTCTTCAGTTGTAGCAAAAACATCACCAGCACAAAATAAAAATACAGGGCAAGTAAAAGGTGCCTACACGAGCAACACACCAAATTCTCCATATAAAAATAATATAGGTATTAACGCGATAAAAAATCCAGCAACGGTAGCGGGTGCAGAATATATCACTATCTCTTCCTCAGGAATAAAAGAACCGGTCCTTATGATGGGATGGAAAATAACAAGTGATGTAAGTGGAAATACAGTTGTTATTGGTAGTGCGTCTGCACTACCTGAAATACTTCCCACTTCCCCACTTTATCTAAGCTCGGGGCAAAAAATAATTCTTGTATCAGGACATTCCCCAATCAATATCTCTTTTCAAACAAACCTATGCACTGGATATTTTGAAGATGAAAAGAATTTTACACCCGATCTACCACTTCAATGTCCAGCGGGAAAAAACGAAAAAATTATTCCTGAAAAAGTTGAAAACAGTGAAACATGTATGGATTTTATGAATTCACTTTCAACATGTGAGCCACTTCCTAAAAATCTACCAAACCTTCCCGCTTCATGTAAAAAATATATTACCGAAACTATCTCATACGAAGGTTGTGTCGCGCTTCATAAAAATAACAGCAGGTTCTACAAACAAGAGTGGCGAGTGTTTATCGGAAGTTCATTCCCATTATGGCAAGAAGAAAAAGATACACTTCGACTATGGGACACAAAAGGACGTCTCGTTGATATATACGAATACGATTTTGATTAACACTATCGCCTAGGAAAGTATCCCAAAAAGAGAAACGCCTACTGCAACAGAGACATTGAGCGACTCTTTTTTTCCTTTCATTGGAATTTCTGCAATAACGTCGCACTCCGAAAGAATTTTTTTATTTATTCCGCTCACCTCATTGCCATACAAAAAAGCAACAGGATATTTTACTTTTACCTTTTTATAATCAACTGCGCGTGGACTTTGCTCTACCGCAATAATTTCAACACCTTCCTTTTTTAATCTTTTCAAAAGCACGGTAGGGCTTTTCACATATTCCCACGGTATTGTTTCTTCTGCACCAAGTGCAACCTTAGAAACATCTTTTCGAACACGACCAAAGCGATCGTAAGGAGTGGGTGTATAACCGGTAAGGAATATTTTAGAAACACCAACAGCGTCTGCTGTGCGAAATATTGCTCCAACGTTGTACACACTGCGGGCATCGTGAAGAATCACAAAAACCTGCCTTACTTCTTTTTTCATACCCACACCTTACATTATTTTTATATAGTTTGGTATACTAGCACCATGCTTAGTGTATTTCCCGATTTATTCACCTATTCACTTTTTGCTCCGCTTCTTCTACGTGTAGTTGTAGGAGCTTTTCTCATTTCTAAAGAATATGCTGTGTTTAAACAAGCAACAACACCTTACGTGAAAACGAAATCGATCATATATATTATTGCCGGAGTACTTCTATGTATCGGACTATTCACTCAGGTTGCTGCGCTCGTGGTGGCACTTCTCGTTGCATTTGAATTATGGCGAGATGGAATGGTTAAAAAAATATTGAGTCGCACAGAAACAACACTCTTTGTTTTTATACTTGTCATCTCACTTTCACTCATGCTTTCAGGTGCAGGATTTATCGCAATAGATCTACCTTTATAGAGGCTGTGGGATTTTCGTGCCACATTCTTACACTAGATTGAAAAATCCTAGACTTTTAGTGAAATTCTGGTATATTTTCTTTTATTCGCGTATGCGAAAACATATCCGCCTATAGCTCAGTTGGTAGAGCAGGTGCCTTTTAAGCACTTGGTCCCAGGTTCGAGTCCTGGTGGGCGGACCATAGTTACATCTGTTACATCTCGAGCACAAATTTCTCAAGTGCTATATCCATATCTAGTAGTCCGCGTCGAGCATTATGATACATATCAACAAACTGCCCCGACATCATTTGTAATTCTTCAAGAGAAAATCTTTGTGCGTAGCCCTTTGCTTTTTGATACACAAATGGTTTGAGCCCCGCAGCCTCAGCACTTCCCGACTGAGATGCAATGATCATACTTTTAAGCTGCCAGAATAACATGCCTTGAATTTCTTCAGGTCCTGCTCCCGCATCAAGCGCTTGCCTATAGAGCACCCACAACTTTTTTTTATCACGCGCACCAAATGCATCGGTGAGAGAAAACATATTAAACACCTCGGGTGCAGAGCTATTTTTTTTCTCTTCAAACTGCTCCACCTTATACGCATGCTTTTGAAGTTTTTTAAGTGTTGGAGCATCTATCGTATTTTCAATGCAAATAAACATATTGTCTGAGGCCGCAACTTCTTTTAAAAAATGTACAATGCGTTCTTTTGCTTCGGCACTTTCCAATACATGATCAAAAACTACAATATATTTTTGTTCAAATAATCCCTGCCCCCACAAAAGTTCTTCAAATTGAGTATTGTCCCATTGTTCACTTTCAATACGAAATACTTCAGCGATCGGCTTTTTTTTCTTTAAAATATCTAAAAGCTCGTGGAGTTTTGCTCGCGCCTTTTTTGTGTCTGTACCATAGAGAAAATAAAGCATACATTTAGTTTATACTCCTTCTGTCTCACCCCAATTGTCGCCTATTTTACCATTTACTTTCAAAGGCACGCCGTGCATCTGCTCTGGAGTAAGTATGGTTTGCATAATTTGCTCAAGCTCAGGTAATACTTTTTTTACAACATTCTCACGGATTTCAAATACGAGTTCGTCGTGCACCTGAAGAAGTAAAAAAACATCGCTCTCGAGGTGAGATTTTTTAATGTATTCATGAATACGAATCATCGCGAGCTTGATAACATCAGCCGACGTGCCTTGTATTGGTGCATTAATAGCCATCCGCCCACTACTTGCAGCGATATATGGAAGCCTAGATTTAATATTTGGAAAATATCTGCGACGACCAAAAAAAGTTTCAGTATATCCTGTCTTTCGTGCATATGATTTCACCTCTTCTAAATACTGTGCAAGACTAGTAAATGTATGGAAATATTCGTCAAAAAAATGCTGCGCTTCTTCACGGGTCACTGGTGCATCTTTTGTTGCGCTAGTATTAAGATTTGCGCGCAATGCATTTACACCCATACCATAGAGAATTCCGAAATTAATAACCTTGGCTCTCCGTCGCATTTCCCTATCTACTTTTTCGCGTGATACACCAAATACCTGTGATGCCACCGCTTCATGAATATCTCCGCCTGATTTAAAAATCTCAATAAGTTTTTCATCGCCCGAAAGAAAAGCGGCAATGCGTAATTCGATTTGCGAATAGTCGAATGTAACAAACTTAAAACCTTTCTGTGCCACAAATGCATTTCGAATACGACGACCTTCATCTGTTTTAATGGGGATATTTTGAAGGTTTGGATTATTTGAAGACATGCGACCGGTTGTGGTGCCTGTTTGTTCAAATGTAGTATGCAAGCGACCATCCTCACCAAGCATGGTGGGTAATGTATCGATATATGTAGAGACGAGTTTTTGAAGCATGCGATAGGAAAGAATGTGTTCGATGATTGGGTGTAGTTCTGCCATTTTTTCAAGTTCACTTTCTCGCGTAGATTTTGCTCCACCCGCAGTTTTCTTTTGTCCTTTCACCGAAAGGCCGAGCTTATCGAAAAGAATTACGCCCATTTGTTTGGGGGAATTTATATTAAACTCTTCGCCTGCCGCGGCATAAATATTTTTTTCAAGTTCCTTAAGCCGTGCATGATATTCTTTTGAAAGTTCTGCTAAGTACTCTACATCGACTTTTATACCGCGTAATTGCATTGCGTCTATCACAGCAATAAGTGGTTCTTCAATATCTTTAAATACTTTTGCAAGACCCCGCTTTTCAAGTTCGGAGAAGATCATTTTTTGAGCGGCCACAAGTGAATCAGTGTGTGCAAAATTAAGTATGTCTTTAGCAGTAGGATTGGCAATGTTTGAATCGATAATCCAGAGTGCTATAGAAAGAAGTTTTGCTTCAAGTGGAGGGAGCACTGCCGTTCCTTGGCTTGCGTCGCCTATCCCTGCCGCTCCCGCCCTGCCCACACCCACGCCAAGCCCCCCCTCTCCATTATCACCATATTCAACTTCCAAAAATGTACTTTGCTTAAGTGCTTTTTTACCAAGCAACACTTCTTCAACACGCCCGAGCGTTGCACGAAATTCAAGCTCGCCAAAAAGCAGTTTGAGTGCCTCCATATGCTTCCCATCCAAAGCAAGTGATTCCTTCCACGCCTGCTCTGGCAAAGAAAAATGTATCGGTGCATCGCGACGAATTGTCGCAAGTGTTTTAGAAAAAAGCGCTTCATCTTTTCCCGCACGTAAAAGCTCAATGACTCTTGGTGTAACTCCCACCTCCTTAAATGGTGCGTCACTCTTTTCAAGCTGAGCATACATATCTTCCACCGAACCAAAAGTTTCAATAAGTGTTGTAGCTGTCTTTTCACCAATACCTTTTATACCAATAATATTATCTGACGGATCACCGCGAAGTCCTTTAAAATCTGGTAGAAGTACCGGAGCAAATCCAAAACGTTCCTTCACTGCTTCTTCATCATAAAGCACCGTATCTTTAATTCCTTTTCGCAATGTATACACCTGCACTTTTTTACCATCGACGAGTTGCAGTGTATCCATATCGCCCGATGCAATAATCACCGTAGCATCAATAGGAACTTTTTTATCATCACCCACGGTCGCATCCCCTTTTTTTATATGCTCTGCAATAGTGCCAAGAAGATCGTCGGCCTCAAAGCCCGCCTCTGAATACATGGGGATATTAAAAGCCGAAAAAATATCTCGCGAACGAATAATTTGCGCAACAAGTGCATCATCTATTTTCTTCCGTGTCCCTTTATATGCTTCATACACTTCATGTCTATGCGTTTTACCTGGAAGGTCATAACATGCGATGACATAATCAGGAGAAAGTTCACTGGCAATTTTAAGAAGCATTGTACACACACCATAGAGTGCCCCCGTCGGCTCACCTTTTGTGGAGGCAAAATCTGGAAGTGCATGATACGCACGGTGAATGATGGCGTGCACATCAAGAAGAACAACGGTGGAAGGTTTAGACATATAATTTATTCTGATATATCAAATGTTCGGGTTTGTTCGTCAACAAACGCACATATAATACGAATGTGCTCCGCAGGCATTTTAGAAGCAATTCTCTCTGGCCATTCAACACATACAAGATTTTGCGGATCTACGATTATTTCATCAAAATCAATATGCGCTGCTTCGTCGGGAGAATCCATACGATATGCATCAATGTGCACCAAACAAGAAAAACGATTTTGAATAGTTTGATCAAGTGTATATATTTTTTCGAGCACAAATGTTGGACTTGCAACAGGAATATTAATTCCGAGCGCTTGCGCTATGCCTTGCACAAAAGAAGTTTTACCCGCGCCCAGATCTCCATAAAAACCAACAACGACACTTTTGAGAGCTCGGGTCTGAGTAATTTTTTCTGTAAATTCACGCGCAAGTACATGTGTTTCTAAAAGGCTATGTGTTGCTTTCATGTATGCAATACTACCATCTAATATGCCCAACAAAAAACGCGCCCAGATCTTAGATCTTAGATCTTATCCTGGGACGCGTTTGCTCACGGACGCCTGATGCGAACCCCGTGGGGTTCGCACCAATCTGCCCCCCACCCTCTAACTCTAAAAAGAGGGGGACCACCACGACGAACATACAAAAATTGGTATTCGACCACCAACTGCGAGCGGTTGGTCACAGCCGTTCGTGGGGGGGGGGTCACTGCCGTCGTCTCCCCCCTCCCGTCGGCGGGTCGACTAACAACAACCATCTCCTCTCGCACTCCCTCTCGTTCTTCGCACCTGACGAGGGTGAGAGAGGCGACGACGAGAGTGAGAGAGACGACGACGAGAGTGAGCGAGACGACGAGGGTCACGGAAAAAAACACAAAGAGCAGCAGCTTACGCATGTTGTCCTCCTATCGCGGTAGAGAGGTAAACCATTACCTCTATCTTTTATAATTATATCATAGTGAGGGTATAAAGTCAATCGCCTCGTCCTGAATTCTACCCTGAAACGCTACATCCCCGTAAAGTACAATAGCCATATACCATTACTAGCTAATTCACATTTACGGTGATGTCACACATACAATTTAACAAGGAAAGAAGAACAGGGCTCGCAGCTCTGCTTAGAGTTGGTAAAAACTACAGTGAGTGTGCTAAAGAATTCTGGATGAACAGGTCTAGTGTCAGTAATGAAGTCACATTAAACAAAGATGGGGGTGGGGCATACAGAGGAGCTTCTGCTCACACGAAGTATCTAGCAAGGAGGAAGAAAGCTAAACAAGCTCATCGAACCATAGAAAACGATAAACAACTACGAAGACACATCGTTCGTAAGTTAAAGAAACGTGGTACCAAAAAACGAGAAAAAGCCCGAGAGCAAAAGAAAAAACGACGAATTGATGAACGGCCAGTAATTGTGGAACGACGTTCTAGAATGGGAGATTTAGAAGGTGACACCCTTCAAGGACGAGACAAGCGAGTACGCATTGTCTTGTTTGTTGATCGAAGAACTGGATATCTGATTGCATTTCTGATTCCTAAAATGATAGCTGAACTTCTCACAACTCTCACTCTCAAACAATTCAAAAAAATATCAAAGAAAAAATGCAAGCCATTTACTCTCGACAATGATCCTGAATTTAGTGATTGGAAACGTCCAGAAAAGAAGTCTGGAATGAATATATATTTTGCATATCCGTATCATGCTTGGGAACGTGGTACTAACGAAAATACTAACGGATTGCTCCGTCAGTATTTTCCGAAGTCATATGATTTCAATCTCATCACTGAAGAAGAATCGCAGAATGTCGTCCGTCGTCTCAACAATCGTGAACGAAAACGCCTCAATTCCCAAACACCTAAATCTAAATTCCTCAAGTCCTAACTGTTGCATTTAGAGTGCTAATTTGGTCGTACGTACATACATACGTAGCCCCGATTCCCCTCATCCTTTGCCGTAAAAACCCCATAAATGCTACTATAGAGTGCAATGGTTCAATTTGACGAAGAAAAACAAAATGCGCGAGTTGAAGAACTCAAACGAGAAGAAGCAGAGAACCTCACGCGAGTGCTTTCTGAAAAATATGAGCTGCCCTATCTCGACCTTGCATTAGTATCAGTAAACATCGACGGTTTGCGTGTGCTTAAAGAAGAACAGGCGCTCACTGCAAATATCGCTGTATTTAATATTGTTGATAAAAAATTGCACGTTGGGGTACTTTCACCTAATAATAAAAAAACACAGGAGGCCTTGGCGGATCTACAAAAAAGAGGTTATTCACTTATTGTATATCTTGTTTCTCCAGAAAGTCTCAAGAAAGTATGGGATCGATATAAAGACCTTTCGATGTCTATGGAAACACGGGGTGGGGCGCTTGATATATCAAATGAGGGAATTTTAGAGCTTGTTGAAAAAGTTACCTCACCTGATGAGTTACAAAAACTACTCCAAGAAACTCTACCCACAAAAAAAACGTATCGCATCTCTCGCCTCCTTGAAACGATACTCGCGGGCGCGCTTTCAAATAAAGCATCGGACATCCACATAGAGCCCGAAGAAGATTATGTGCGCTTGCGCTATCGTTTAGACGGAGTGCTTACTGACATTATTCGTTTTGATAACGAAACATATAACCTCATTTTATCGCGTATAAAATTACTTTCAAATTTAAAACTCAACACAAGGGGTAAAGCGCAGGACGGACGTTTTAGTATAAAACTCAATGATGACGAGATCGAAATTCGTACGTCTCTATTACCCGGTGCATACAATGATTCAATGGTACTTCGTGTACTTAATCCAAACGCTATTTCAGTACCACTTGAATCGCTTGGTATTCACCCTCGCCTCCTTTCTATCCTTGAGCAAGAAATATCAAAACCAAACGGTATGATTCTTGCCACGGGGCCAACGGGCTCAGGAAAAACAACGACACTCTATGCATGTTTAAAAAAAATCCACTCACCAGATATAAAAATTATTACTATTGAAAACCCGATTGAATATCATTTACCAGGAATCGTGCAGACACAAACAAACGACGACGGGTACACATTTCTTGAAGGGCTTCGCTCTGTATTACGACAAGACCCTGATGTAATCATGGTGGGGGAAATTAGAGACAGTGAAACAGCAGAGATTGCTATCGATGCCGCGCTTACTGGCCATTTGGTTTTCTCAACACTGCACACAAACAATGCTGCTGGCGCATTCCCCCGACTCATTGATCTTGGTGTAAACTCTAAAGTTATCACCTCTGCAGTAAGTCTTTGCATTGCACAACGTCTTTTGCGAAAATTATGCCCCAATTGTAAGGCCCAAAAAACTCCGGACGCGGGAGAAAAAATAATTATCGACACCGTCATTTCAAGTATTCAAGACAAAAGTTATCTAGAACACATTGATACATCCATAGTATGGGAAGCGAAAGGCTGCACACAGTGTAATTTCACTGGATACAAAGGACGAATTGGTGTGTATGAAGCAATAAAAACCGACGAAAATATAGAAAACGTAGTGGAAAATAACCCAAGTGAACGAGAAATCAAAAAGGTTTCTATGTCACAAAATATTTTAGATATGCGACAAGATGGAATTATCAAAGTATTACAAGGAATCACCTCTCTCAACGAGCTGTCACGTGTTGTTGATTTAAAAGAAGGGGTGTAGCGCACATTAAGAAACAGTTTAAAAAATTTACAATATTGCGGATTTGTTTTTCCTGTGAATAATAGAGAAAGGGACGAGAAACAAAAAATCCAAGGCATAAATCTCTAAGCAACACTTTTAATATTCGTACCAAAAGTTAAACATTCCCCGAAGGATAACCCCAGCAATAGCACAGGGCTAGAACCAGAATGTCCTCCAAAGAAATACTACTAGGCCAAAGGCCTCGTTGCTTAGAGATTTATATCTTGGATTTGTAAAAGAAAAAGAGATTTTCCATACTACGTAATGTAGAAAAAAATCAAGGACCCCTGTCCTATTCCCTTTTAATACCAATATTTTCAAAGATGCTAACATACTAGCATACTAATATAAAAATGTCAAGCATTTGACAGGAACAGTCTTTTAAGCTTATATAAGTTACGGAACAGTCACCAATCGTATTCTGAGCAAGCAAGCTCATTCGAGCACGTTGCTCGAGAACCATTGGTCTGTCCCATATAGAAAGGGCGCAGATGACAAAGAAGACATTCCTGGTCATCATCATGACGATGATGATGACTCTCTTCGTATCCACGAAGCCCGCCTTTGCGGGCTTCGTGGATGTTGACCTGGGGACCTTTACTGTGTCCCCGGGTCAAACACAGACCGTGGTGGCCACACCGGACTTCGGCGTGATTGGTGGGCATCCAACCCACGTCGAGTTCTTTCTCACCCTGGTTTTGGCAGGGTGGGGAGCTCAAACCGAGGATCTCGGGATTCTGCTCGAAAACCCGAACGGGGTGACTCATCAAGTGAACTCGGGCAACATCGTATTCAATGCCGACATCTCCTGGGGGGTGTGGGGGTTCAACTCCCCCCCGGGAGAGACAGGGGTCGAGTATTCCGACCAGTTTCGTATTGGGGAATACCCCTTCAAATTGGGACCGTGGACGTGGACGATGGTACACTCAAACGGAATTGTTCCGTTTGAAAGTTCAACATGGGAAGTCTGGTGCAGGTTCTCTGTTCAACCAGTCCCAGCACCCGGAGCGCTCGCGCTCTTCGGCCTCGTCGGCCTCGTCGGACGGCGTCGGCGACGTTAATCGACCCGGCCCCACTTAGGGATCCCCAGCCGGCCAAACCCCTAGGGGTTTGGCCGGCTTTTTCTTTATCTGACTGTTTTGTATATAATGAGATCTAATGAAAAAACTTTCCTCAAAAAAAAGCCCCATGGCTGATGAACAAGCCAAATCGTCGAGCGTCGAACACGAGGATACACAAAAAGATCTCGGTTCACTTGATCAAACACTGCGCCCTTCACGATGGCATGAGTATATCGGCCAGAAAAACATAAAAGATAATTTACACATCCTCCTCACTGCAGCAAAAGAGCGCAACCACCCACCTGAGCATATTCTTTTTTATGGTCCACCTGGCTTAGGAAAAACAACTCTCGCCCATCTCATCGCAAAAGAAACCGGTGCACAAATAAAAATTACGTCTGGTCCGGCAATAGAAAAAGTGGGCGACCTTGCCTCAATTCTCACCAATCTCTCTCACGGCGACATTTTTTTTATAGACGAAATTCATCGACTCAACAAAACCATAGAAGAAGTACTCTACCCGGCAATGGAATCTGGTGTGCTTGATATTATCATTGGCAAGGGTCCCTCCGCTCGCACTATCCAACTTGAATTACCCCTTTTCACTCTTATCGCTGCAACAACGCGCATCGCTCTTCTGTCTTCTCCACTACGCTCACGTTTTTCTGGTGGTATATTTCGCCTTGAATACTACTCACAAGAAGAGATCGAGGAAATTGTTCATCGCTCAGCACAGATTTTAAATATTGAAGCAGAAAAGAAGGCAATAACAGAAATTGCAAAACGAAGTCGTTTCACACCACGCACGGCAAACTATTTTCTTAAACGCTGTCGTGACTTTGCACAAGTACACAAACAACCACTTACTAAAACTATTGTGGATCAGGCGCTTCTTTTGCTTGGAATTGATCATATGGGCCTATCTCCTTCGGACCGAACCATCCTGCATACAGTTGTAGAAAAATTTAAAGGGGGTCCGGTAGGACTAAACACACTCGCAGCATCTCTTTCCGAGGAGCAAGCAACGATTGAAGAATTCAATGAGCCGTATCTACTTCAGATGGGTTTTCTTGAGCGTACACCACGAGGTAGGGTGGTTACTGATGCAGGATATGCACACATTGATGCCCCAGCACCACATGGAAAAAAAAATACATTGCTATAAATTAAAAAAAATATCATATGGCAGGACACAATAAATGGTCACAAATAAAACGGCAAAAAGGAAAGACCGACGCACAAAAAAGTAAGATTTTTTCGAAATACGCAAAACTCATAACACAAGAAGCTAAAAAAAGTAACGGTACTATAGACGCCCCTGGACTTAAATCGGCAATCGAACGAGCGCGCAGCGAAAATATGCCAAGCGACAACATAGACCGTGCAATAAAAAAGGCGACTACCCAATCAGCCAACCTTGAACTCATCGTATATGAAAGCTATGGTCCAGGAGGATGCGCGCTTGTTATAGAAGCGCTCACCGACAATCGCAACAAAGCTGCTCAAGAAATAAAACACATTCTTTCAAATCATAGTTGTACACTTGCAGGAATTGGCGCTGCAACATGGGCATTTGAAAAAACAAACGAAGGTTGGGTGCCAAAAACTACCACCCCCCTTTCACCAGAAGATGCGGACATACTAGGAGCACTTATTAATGAATTAGAAGAAAATGACGAGGTTCAAGAAGTCTTTACTAATGCAGAATAATAACGATCAGTCCCTACGGGTACTAGGAATCGATCCTGGCTACGAACGTCTCGGAATTGCAATCGTAGAAAAAACTCCGCGCAACAAAGAAGCGCTTATTTTTTCAGAATGTTTTAAAACATCTTCAAAACTAAGTCATGACAGACGACTTGTAATGCTTGGTGAAGAAATAAAACGAGTTATAAAAAAATTCAAACCAACCGACATGGCAATCGAGCAACTTTTTTTCAATGACAACCAAAAAACAGCACTTCTCGTAGGGGAGGCACGCGGTGTCATTACATACGAAGCAGCGCTCGGTAATCTTGAAATATATGAGTACACACCACTTGAAATAAAAGTAGCGGTTACAGGATATGGACGAAGTAATAAGGAGCAGGTCTCAGGTATGATCGAGAAACTTATCACCATTCCTGCGCGAAAAATATTGGATGATGAATTTGATGCAATTGCAATATGTCTCACTCATATCGCCTCAAAACGATTCATGACGCGCTGAGAATGCGCGATATAATTCAAGCCCACAGCATACCTTATCCACACTCTCCCCAAAGACTATTTGCAAAAAATACAATATCTGATACAAATATAACGTTCCACGTCCGACCAATGAATGTGACGTGAGAAGGTGGATAGTTTTTATAAATTTTATCAAATAAAATAATATACTATGGATGATGAAGTCAAAGATCCAGTTGGAGGAGACGGAGCTGGAGGAGACGGAACTGAAGAAGAAGACGAAGATGTTGATGAGGTGGTAGATGATGAGGCTGTTGCAGGAGACGAAGCCCCACTATAATCCAAAAAAAGACGCTATATGCGTCTTTTTTTGTTATACCGAACAAAAAACCAAAAGAGGGGGGTTGAGATGAACTAGGATAATACCCGAATCTTCACAAACCGACGTTTCCCCACTTTTATCGTAGAATCTTTCCACACAATAAATACTGGGTCAGTAATAAGTGTTTTATCTTCCATATTTAAAACAGCACCCTCAATGACGAGTCTTCGGAACTCAGATTTTGATTTTATAATTTCATGTTTCAAAAGTGCGTCAACAAGTAACGCATTTGGTGCGAGTTCAATTTCTATCACATCCTCCGGAATGGCGCCTTTTTGAAAAATGTTTATAAAATTATGTTTCGCTTTTTCTGCAGCTTGTGCGCCATGATACAACACCACAATTTCAACCGCTAATTTTATTTTCGCATCACGTGGATTACTACCGAGCTCAAAACTTTTTTCAATTGCATTAATTTCAGCTTCGGGCATATCGGTACACAGAATAAAATATCGAATAATAAGATTGTCACGAATCGACATTACTTTTCCAAACATCTCTTGCGGATCGTCGAGAACGGTAATCACATTACCCCAACTTGTAGACATTTTTCTTCCATCGGTACCCTCAAGCATTTGTACCGTGAGTACATCTTGTTCAAGCATTCCATAATGTTTTTGAATGATTCTCCCTGCTTTTAGGTTAAACAACTGATCAAAACCACTAATCTCTACGTCTGCTTTTATTTGCACTGAATCAAATCCTTGCATAAGAGGATACAAAAATTCACGCAGCGACACTTCCTCACTACGATCAAAACGGTCTTTAAAATTACGCCTGCTCGACATTTGCTGAACAGAAAAACTTTCAGCGAGTTCAGCTATTTGTTGAAAATTCAATTTAGAAAGCCATGTACTGTTGTAATGAAATTCTGCTTTTCGCACATCAATTACCTTACCAATCTGCGCTTTGTAATTTTTTAAATTCTCTTTAATTATTTTTCGAGAAATCATCGGGCGCTTGTCGAGCTTATCGGAAGGATCGCCGATTTGTGCAGTAAAATCACCCACAATAAAAACAATAGTGTGCCCGAGATCTTGAAAAGCTTTCAATTTACGTAGTACAGCCGCTCTTCCGATATGAATGTTTGGTCCTGTTGGATCAAAACCAAGTTTAATACGAAGTGGACGCCCAGAGAGAAGTTTTTTTTCTAAACTTTCTTTTATAAATACATCTTCCACACCACGAGTAAGAATATCGCGTATCTTTTGTGGATCTGTATCTATTTGCTGCTTACGAAGCAACCGCATAATACCCACCACTGTAACATATTTGCCTCTTTTTTGGTATTACGATAATCTTTTAAACTCTCAGTATGCTAAAATGAGCACCATGAAAAAGAAACTGCCTACGTTTAAAAATATTTTTCTACTTAGTATCGGTGTATTTGTAATCTGTAGTGCAATATTTCTTCTATGGATTTCAACATTCCAACTCCCCACACTTGATTCATTCCAAGAAAGAAAGGTGTCGCAATCTACAAAAATATATGACCGCACTGGAGAAACACTGCTCTATGATATCTTCCAAAATATCAAACGAACCATAGTGCCTTTTGATCAAATTTCACAGCATATAAAAGACGCCACACTTTCAATAGAAGACCGTGAATTTTATAATCACAATGGTGTAAAACCAACTTCATTTATGCGTGCGATAATCGCAAATTTAAAAACCCTTGAATTCAGCCAGGGAGGTTCAACGATCACACAACAAGTAGTGAAAAATTCTCTTCTTACGGGTGAAAAAAGAATTTCTCGAAAAATAAAAGAGTGGGTACTCGCTATAAAACTTGAAAAAATTCTCACAAAAAACGAAATTTTGGGTATGTATTTAAATGAAATTCCGTATGGAGGAAGTTTGTATGGTGTTGAAGAGGCAAGTAATGCTTTTTTTGATAAACGTGCAAATGACGTAACGATTGCAGAAGCTGGATATCTTGCTTCCCTACCAAAAGCACCGACATTCTATTCCCCATACCGAAACAAGGTGGCACTCGATGAGCGTAAAAATGTTGTTCTTAGGGAAATGTTTTCACAAGGATATATTTCTGAAGTAGAATACAATGAAGCAAAAGCAGAGGTTGTAGAATTTAAAACTCAAACTGACTCAGGTATAAAGGCCCCGCATTTCGTAATGTTTGTAAGAGATTTGCTTGAAAAAAAATATGGCAAACAGGTGCTTGAGGAAGGTGGTCTAAAAGTAATCACCACACTTGATTACGAACTTCAAGAAATGATCGAAAAAGAAGCAAAACAGTACGCGCTTACTAATGCAGAACAACACCAAGCGGAAAACATTGCTGTTGTGGCGCTTGACCCAAAAACTGGAGAGATTCTTTCCATGATTGGATCTCGGGATTATTTCGACACTAAAATTGACGGAAATTTCAATGTTGCAACCGCACAAAGACAACCGGGATCAGCTTTTAAGCCATTTGCATACGCAACGGCATTTACAAAAGGTTACACACCACAAACGGTTCTTTTTGACGTAAAGACCCAGTTTTCAAGCACGTGTACACCAGACAACCTCACAAGCGGTAATGGATGTTATTCTCCAGAAAACTACACAGGCACCTTTAGGGGTCCGATCACTATGAAAGACGCCCTTGCTCAATCAGTAAACGTTCCCGCCATCAAAACTCTTTACCTTTCAGGAATGAGAGACACCCTTCGGTTTGCAAAAGATATAGGGATCACAACCCTTACTAATATAGACCGGTACGGCCTCACCCTTGTACTTGGGGGGGGGGAAGTTACATTGCTTGATATGACAAGTGCTTATGGAGTATTTGCAAACAATGGAGTACGCTACCCATACGAACCATTTATTGAAGTCCAAGAAAAAAATTCAAACCGTATTGAAAAACCAGAACCAAAACCAACAAACATACTCTCAAAACAAGTTGCGCTTCAAATATCAGATATTCTTTCTGATGACACCGCTCGAAGTCCAATATTTGGTTCATTCTCACACCTCCATATTCCCAACAGAGACGTTGCTGTAAAAACAGGAACTACTAACGACTTCAGAGATGCATGGATTGTTGGATATTCTCCAAACTTAGTTATTGGAGCGTGGGTAGGAAACAACAACAACACACCAATGGATAAAAAGGTTGCGGGGTATATCGTCGCTCCATTTTGGAACAAAGTAATGAGCGAAGCACTTAAAAAATATAAGAATGAGAGATTTGAAGATCCAATACCTGAAGATCTTTCTGACGCCAAACCAGTTTTGCGTGGCCAATGGAAGGGTGGGTTGAGTTATGCAATAGACACTATTTCAGGAAAACTAGCCACAGAATATACCCCACCAGAAACACGAGAAGAAATATACGCGGGAGAGATACACTCCATTCTCTATTGGGTACAAAAAGAAAAACCCCGCGGTCCAACACCACAAAATCCTGCCGTGGATCCGCAATTTAATCTATGGGAGTACGGTGTGAAAAAATGGGTTGAAGCAAATAATATAGAAGAATTAAGGGATGTTGATATACCGGAAGATTTTGATGATGTCCATGTCCCCAAAGATATGCCTATGGTTTCGATAGAAAAACCAAAAAATAACAAGGGGTATGACGATTCAAAAAAAATCACCATCTCTCTTGAATACTCAAACAAATACCCAATTAAAAAAGCGGAATATTATATTAACGGAACTTTTTTAAATAGTGTCACAAAGTATCCTTTTGGACTCTCTTTTACACCAAATGAGGTTGAGTATATTAAAAATGGAGACAATGAGCTAAAAGTGGTTATACACGACTCTGTTTTTAATAAAGCAGAAGATACTGTTATATTTGAAATAAAGTAGCCCCTTAGCGAATATCACGCACCACAGAGCCCGTCCTGTCACGTAACGCTTCCACAATTTTACTCTTCTTACGAAAGATTACATTTTTTGCCGTAGAAGAGGCTTCAATATACACCACCCCATTTTTAATTCGAATATTTTTCTTTTCAAGCTCTACGTTGCACTGCTCTGCAATCACCACAATTACCGCTCGCTCACTAACACCCTCTAAAGAAAGTAGTTTTTTAAATCGCTCGAGAAAAGCGCTTAAATTGTTCATATTACCTATTCATCGGCATCACAAGATATAAAAATGATTTGTCTGAGACACCTTTTATTATAACGGGTTTATTTATTCCACTAAAACTAAGTGAGATGCTTTCACCAGAAATTGATTGTAGACAATCGATTATGTATTTGTAGTTAAAATTTATATCAACATCTTCTCCTTCAAACACTGCGTCGATGTTGTTTGTATTTTCACCAACATCAGAATTTTTTGTTTGTAATTCAAATTTATTTATAGATGGAAGTGCTTTTATATTTATTTGATTAAGTTTGTTTGAAAAAATATTTGCTATTTTAAGTGCGTGTGCAAAATCTTGTTTCAGCATAACAACTTCTGTAGTGTGTTTTTTAGGAATAATTTGTTTGTAATCAGGAAACACACCATCAATCACTCGTGATGTGAGGTAAATATGATCGTATGTAAAAGATATTTGATTTTTTTCTAACGAAACATCAACTTCCTCTTGCACATCTTCAAGCGCACGGATGATTTCTGAAATATTTTTAAAAGGAAGTAAAATATGATTAAAATCTTTATTGTTTTTTCCTTTTATTTTTTTCTCAGCAAGTCTAAAAGAGTCTGTTGCAACAAACACAATATGTTCATCATCATCATAATATATATATACACTTGAAAGTTCTGATTTTATACTTAAGACTGAAGAACTGTACCACACTGATTTTAATCCTCTTATAAAATCCCCGGAGTTAATTTTAAAAGATTTTTCTTTATTAACGGAGGGTAATATTGGAAAATCTTCTGTTGTGTATGTTTTTATAATTGTTGAATTGTTTTGAGTTGAAACAAGGAGTGTGTTTTCTTTAGTTTCAAGTGTTACTGTTTTATCTCCAAAAAGATTCGACAGAAAAACACCAAGTATGTGAGCAGGCACAGCAACAGAACCTTCTTCAAAAACTTTTACCGGCATTATAATTTCAATTCCCAAATCAAGATTTGTTGAACGAATTATAAGTGAATTTTTTGTAGCTTCAAGAAGGATCGAATTAATTATAGGTAATGAATGATTTTTACCTGCGATTCGTTCCGCTTGAGTTATGTGTTTACTTAGTTTTTCTATAAGACATTCTACTTTCATATCTCTTATATATTAGTATATATAATACTTATTACTATTATATATAGTGTTGATATCTGGATAACTTAAATTGTTTAGTTTTGTAGCCATATTATTTGATTGTAAATTTTTTTCTTTTGGGGATTAGATTTGATAGAGTGTGGAGTAATTTTCAGTAACCAGTTTTTATCCCTGTTTTATCCCCACCTATCCACACTTATTCACATCATATACACATTAAAAAAAATATCAATTACACGAACATTGATCTAATATGATTAATTTCCTGTGCTAGCGCGGCATCAAACTTTATATCGTTTTTTATTTTTTCACACGAGTGAATGACGGTTGTATGATCCCTCCCCCCCATTTTTTCCCCTATTGATGGGTATGAAATGTTGAAATCTTCTCTTAAAATATACATAGTGATTTGTCGAGGTTTTATGATTTCCTTCTTTCGAGTTTTTTCATAAATACTGTCTTCGTGGATGTTATAAAAATCAGCAATAATTTTAATCACCTCCTTTGGCGCTAGGTTCTTCTTTGGTTTCGCACTATTTTTTATTAAGTTTTTTATATCACTTATTGTTAAGTCTTTGTTTTTGAGTTGTGCTTGGCAGATTATGGTGTTTAAGGCGCCCTCAAGCTCTCGGATATTACTTGAGAGTGTTTGCGCAAGGTAGTCTACTATATCTTTAGTGAGCTCAAAGCTGTGAGAACGTAGTTTTGCTTCTAAAATTGCCACCCTAGACTCATGATCTGGTGATGGAATATCAACAATCATCCCTGATCCAAAGCGAGATTGGAGACGTTCTTCGAGGTTTGGTATGTAGTTGGGGTGTTTATCTGAGGAGAAAATAATCTGCTTGTTGTTGTCGTGAAGGTAGTTGAACAAATGAAATAATTCTTCCTGTGTACGCTCTTTATTTGAGAGGAATTGGATGTCGTCCATTATAAGGATGTCGTATTTCCGATATTTTTCTTTGAAATTATTTACCTTTTGGTTTTGTACTGAGTTTATGTAGTCTATTGCGAATTTTTCTGAAGTTACATAATGTATTTTTCGTTCAGGGTATGATTGCTTCATATTATTCCCTATTGCTTGAATGAGGTGTGTTTTGCCATGGCCAGTGTTCCCATAGATAAAAAGAGGATTGTATACAATTCCGGGTTTTTTTATAATCGCTTGTGCTGCGGCATGAGCGAGCTCGTTGAATGGTCCTATAACAAAAGATTCAAAAGTGTATTTCGGGTTTAAATTGTCCTCTTTGTTTATGTAGAAATCATTTAGGGGTAGCTCATTTGATCGCTCGAGCGTTGTTTGGATGTTTCCAGGCTCTTTTTTCTTTAAATCTCCCTTACTTACTACATAGTCTAGAGATCGAACATTCTCCGACAGACCTCGTAGCGCCTTTAAAATAGACGCATGATACTTTTTCATAAGCCACTCTTTTACGAAAGCATTAGGAACGCTTAGGTGCACCACTCCATCTTCAAATTTATATATATATGTTTCTTTAAACCATGTATTGAAGTTCGCTTTAGATACAGCCATTTCTATATCAAGAAGCACACTGTCCCATAATTTTTTGCTGTCCATATAGTTTTAGTTTTTACGTTAGTTCTGGTTATTATATATGATAGTAGTACTCTTCCCACTTACTCTTAAGACTTAATTATGTTGATACGGTGTGTATAGGTTGTGAATAAGTGCGCACACACCCTCATGTGGGGTGTTGGTCTTGAATAAAAATACGTTGTCATATATACTCCTGTCATATGTCTTTTACATACAATCCCAAAAAACGGAAACGAGCGAAAACGCACGGTTTTTTGGTGCGTACAAAAAGTTCAGGAGGCCGGAAGACGATTAAACGAAGACGTCAGAAGGGCCGCACAAAACTTGCTGTTTAGTTTTATTTTAAGCTATTTCTCCATTATATATGCTCCCTAAACACAAAAGAATCTCTCGGGATTCTTTTAAACTTATTTTAATACAAGGCCAACTGTTTCATTCCCCCCACTTCCTTTTGCGCACCATAAATTCTCCAAAGGAGGGTTATGCTACACTTGTTTCAAAAAAAATAGCACGGGGGGCAGTCGATAGAAATAGAATTCGACGAAGAATATATGCGGTTCTACGTTCTTTGGTGGTGCAGATTAAAAAACCAACAAACATCATTATTTCTGCAAAGCCAGGCGCACTGAAAATTTCTTTTCTAGAACAAGAAAAAGAGATTACTCAACTACTTCGCACAGCACGAATTATCTAATCCAACCCCTTTTCTTTGTTGTTTGAAAACGTTCTCTAACTAAGTTACAATTGTCGGATGAATATATATAATGTGCTTGTATACGAACCCCTGTACAATGGGCTTATTTTTTTGATGGACACTATACCGTGGGCCAACGCAGGTATTGTTGTTATTCTTTTCACCATCATAATCAAACTCATACTCTTCCCTCTTTCAAAAAAAGCGGTAACCACTCAGATTCAGATGAAAAGAGCTGAACCAGAACTCGCCCTGCTTAGAGAAAAATATAAAGACGATAAGCAAGAGCAGGCTCGAAAAACAATGCAATTGTATAAAGAAAAAGAAATTCGACCTTTTTTAAGCATCCTTTTGATTCTCATTCAACTACCAATTATTTGGGCATTGTATCGTATTTTTTGGCACGGAGGATTGCCTCAGGTAAACACGGATATTCTGTATTCTTTTGTGGATATGCCGATGCAAACCATAAACATGGTATTTTTCGGTATAGATATTACAGGTAAAAGTATCACCCTCGCTCTTTTAGTGGCAGTTTCAACATTCCTTCAAGCAAAAATTATGACTACAAGCGCCGTAACGCCAGAGAAACCAAAGCCAGGAGAGAATACATTTAAACACGACTTTGCTCGAAGTATGCGTGTGCAGATGCTCTACGTCTTCCCTATTATCGCAGGCTTCATATCCTATGGTATTTCAGCAGCGATATCTTTGTACTGGATTACGAGCAATCTTTTTACAATTGGTCAGGAGCTCGTACTTAAAAGAGGGATAAACAAAAAATAAAAACTAAAAATTAAAACGTAAAACTCCAAAGTGTTAGATCAGTTTTGTTTTTAAAGAGGACGAAAGTTTCGTTGGGGTCGAGGGAAAGATTAAATGCGTCTATGTCTCTGTCGGTGATTTCTTTCAAGTCGACAAGCAACTGCGATTCTCCTGTTGTGGTGTTAATTTTCCATAGTTTGTCTGAGAACGATACGATACCTTGATACCATACATCAGGATATTCTCCTTGAGGTGGGTTGGTAGGTACGGCGCAATAGACTGTTTGAGCATCTTTTTTACCCCACACACATTTTTCAGGAAGTGTTGAAATCGATGTGATTGGTGTTGATGAACTCGTTTTTACATCATATATGTGAAGTGTTGGTATTCTTCCTGATATCGCTTTTGAATAGAGCACGAAGGATGCATTGCTGTTTGTTCGCGTAGTGAAATTTTTATCGCCACGTAGGATTTGTTGTTGTGCGCCCGTATTAGGATTGAGGAAATAGAGATGTCCTGGAGTTTGGGCACTTGCTTTTGTGGTGAGAGTAACGACTGTCGTTGTTGACCACTCCACGAGCCATTCTTTTATGGGCGATTCAAAGGCATTTGTTTTTGAAGTACCATTTGGATTTGCGAGAATACCTGCTGCACCTGTATTAAATTCAGTAGTATAAAATATTTTGCTTTTGTTTGGTGATACTGCTAGTTGTTGTATGTTTGGAAAAAGAAATGTCGTTTGAAGTTCTGAAAATAGTTCTTCAGTGCTCGGTGTACTTGTGGATGTGCTCGGTGTACTTGTACTTAGGCTACCAAACACTGTTTCGATGAGTTCCCCATTTGTGTTTAGATACCGCATAAGTACAGAGTCTTTTGTTGTAAAAAATGCTTCGGCAACTTTTGGTATTGTTGTATTTGAAATACGATTTGTGGCCGTGGTGTCTGTGTATGCTTCATACATATTTCCCGTGCTTTGTTCTACAAAACGAATTATTGTTGAGCTACCCACAACAAAAGATTCTGCTCCGGCTACGGGTGAAGAATATATCTGTCTGAGCTGTGAAGGGATTGTTGATGTTGTTTGTGGTTCCGATTCGTTTGGTGCCGTAATGGGTGTCGGTATTGTATTTGGTTGACCAAAAGGAAACAGATCTTGAATACGAATCCTTTCAACATCTTCCCCATCCCCTCCTCCGACGTTGCCAGTGAAATACAAAAAAGCATAAGCGCCAGCCAGTGCGACTATTAAAATGAGTATAAAGATGAGGATTTTTTTAAGCATGGTTATGGTGTAGGGTTTTTGAAGAATAAAAAATAGCACAGAAATCTTCTGTACAATGATTTGTGCTTACAGATGACATGTTTTGTTCTAAAAAAGTTTGGCACGCAGACTCGTTATATATTCCCACCACACCTGTAGCGGTATAAGATATCGAGGGCTCTGCTATACATTCTCCGTTTGGTTCAGGTACTCTTGTTGTGGTGACAACCAACCACTCACCAAATTCAAGTTGGGAGTCCTCTTCTGTAGCCGGTATTCCTTGTTCTGGTACGTTAGGTATATTGAGCGCAGTATTTAGTGTATCTGGATTGATTGTATTTAAAATTAGCCAAGAAATGAGGGCGAGAAGTAGGCCACCAAGCGCGCGGGTTATTTTGTTCTTCCCCTCACTTTTTCCATATACGGCATCTGTAGACATGTACTCTACTCCACCGATAACGATCATAATTACAGCAAGCACGCCTGCAATCGCAATGAGAAATTTAAACATTGCCGGTAGGTATACCGAAAGTTCTGTTGGGTTTCCTCCATTTGTTTCAAGTGGTAGTGGACTTAGTGGTTGGTATCCAAGTTGTTCCGCATAGAGAATATGTGTGTCTTGAAGTATGCTTACAGAGCCTAGTATTACTAAAGAAAGTATAAAGAACGTAGAAAGAAAAATGTGTGCGTACTTGCTCATATATTTACATCATTAGCGGTGCTTAGTGTTTCAAACTGTATTTTTATTAATCGATTTGCATATTGCAGAATTTTTTCTGTGTTCCTTACTAGCAAAGAGATAATCGCCACTCCCCCATTATTACCTTCTGGTCGTCGTAGTATTAATGAACTCGGGTCTATTTGATTTGGTATTTTCTGTCCATTCATTTTCCATTCATATGAAAGGGTGGGACCATTTTTTTGGTTTGTTTCAAAAAAATACGGCGTTGAAGATAAATAAATTTCCTGGCTAGTAAGTGTAAACGTATTAGGCACTGATTGATTATACATAACTCCGTATAGAGGATGGTTTTCGTACAATATAATATGTGGTTGCACAGCTTTTAATTCAAGTACCTGTACATTTTTTAAGACCCCGTCTATTGTGGACGCTTCAACTTCGATAGTAAGTGGCTTTGCTAGTGTCCCTCCCGCCGTAGAAAGAACTCGTTTCCCATATCCAGACTGATTTCCAAGAATGGTGCCGTTACGTGTCCATTTGTATACGAGTGTGTCAGGATTTATGAGTGCCCCCGTTGATGAGACGAAAGAAGGGATTGCAATAATATCCACTTTACTTTGATGTGTGTAGAGAGCTTTTCCTTTATAAAAAGGTGGAGTGTAGGTATGCGCTTGCCATATGAGATTAATTCTGGAAGGTCGCACTTGTATTGTTTTAGTAAACTGGCTTGAGCTCACCCTAACAGAAGAAGCTGATCCAAGGGAGCCTATTGTAAACTCAAAATCTTTATCCCCCACTCCCTTTTCCATTATCACACCGTTAAGTGACCACGTGATTTCAAGAGTGTTTAAATTAACACCGTAATTTTCTAGTCGAACTTTTACAACTTGGTTCGCGTCCGGATATCGAGGAGAAACAGAAAGTTGTGAACCATCAACAGATGTTTGTGCGTGTGATACGTTCACGCTACATGTAATTAATATAGTACAGGAAAAAAAGAGCAGGATCTTTTTTGGTGTAGAAAAAATACAAGTAGAAATCATACTTTAATTTTAGCACGCTCACTATTTTGTTCAATACGAGGATTTGCTTCTCGTGGTATGTTTGGGGCGCTTCCCTTCAAGGGTGCAGTAATCTGGTTTACCGATATACCCGTTGTATTGGCAATAACCTTTTCCGCTTTTGTTGTAACAATTATAATAATCACCAAAAGTGTCCATGCTGGGAGTGAACTTAATACGGGGATGGACTCGACAATTGAAACACCTCCAAATGCAAGCTTTCTTTTTGAAGAGACGAAATCTATCCCTTTTATTTTAAACCATATATAGAATGTAACCCATGCAAGAATGGTTAAAAAACTAGACGCTAAAAATGCGATGGCGTTTCCTACTAGGGGGATAAGGTGAAGAAAATTCAATACAAATTGTAGCAGGTCGATTATCAACGCAACAATAATCATAAGGGTACCCGTTGTTTTACTAAGGTTTTTTTCCATGATAGTTTTTGCAAAAACAGTACTAAAAAACAGCACTAAGCTTGAGATGCTTCAAGCTCCTGTTTTGCTTTTTGAATTGAAAGTATTTGTGCTGGATCAGAAGTAATTATTTGATCTTCCGTATATGACGCAATAATTTTTATTGCCACATGCTTTAGGCCTGCAAAAAAGATTCCCTCCCCCACTGATGATTCAAGAAGTAAATATTTTTCTTCGTCAGTGAGATTGAATGTTTGTTGTAATTTATCGATTGATGTTGGTGATTGTTTTAAGAGAATCTGAATAGAAGAATTGGTAATAATTGGCATACCGTATGGAGATTTCAAGAAATCATCAACGTCTTGAGTGATGGTGGCAAGTCCTAAATAGTATTTTCGCCCTCGTTTTGCAAGGTTTAGCAGAAAAGAAGCTGTGTCTTCTGATTTCATCATCCACCACGCTTCGTCTATCACAAGAAGACGTTTTTTTAATTCTTTACGAATTGCACTCGAAATATAATGAGTGACGATATACATTGCTATTGGCTTTAGCTCATCTTCCATGTCGCCCAAAGAAAACACAATAAACTTTTTATTGATATCAATATTTGTTGGACGATTTATAAAACCAGCCCATGTCCCTTTCGTGTATTTCGTAAGTCTCTGTGCGAGTGATTCTCCTCCTTCCATTCCATTTAGTACAAGTTCAAGATCTGACATAAGTGGTGGGTCGACATTTGTGAAGTCGGATTCGGGGGTGATGTCTTTAAGGGCGTATGTTTCTGTAATAGCACGATCGATAATAGCGTCTTCTTCTACGCTGAGACCCCCAAGCATTAGTCTAAAAAGACCAACCAGATTTATGATGTTGCCTCGAAGCACGCCTGCCGCTGATTCATCTGCCCCCGGTGGAGGTAAATCAAATGGATTTATACGGTGCTCTGAATTAAGTGAAATTTTAAAATATCTTCCGCCCACTGCTTCTGCCATATACTCATATTCTCGCTCCGGATCGATAACGATAACTTCTGTATCAAACATAAGTGTACGCAAAATTTCAAGCTTCGTTGCATATGATTTTCCTGATCCAGATTTTGCAAATGTGATCGAGTTGTAGTTTTCAAGTGAAAATCGATCAAAGAGTACGAGACTTGAATTGTGGCGGTTGATTCCATAGAGAATTCCCCTATCTTCTGTTAGATCAAAAGAAATGAATGGAAATAGGCTTGAAAGTGGAGATGAATTAAGTTTTGAATGTACTGCAAGTACATCAGTGCCAATTGGCAGTACGCTTTTGTATCCCTGCTCTTGTTGGAATAGTGCTGGTCTTACGTACACAAGCTTTGATTCAAGGATTGATTTGATTTCAGCTTCAATATTATTAAGCTCTGTTTCGTTTTCTGCGTATATTGATATATAGAGACCAACATCAAAAAGTTTTTCCTGCGCTTGCTGTAGGCTATCTCGTAAATTTTCTAGATCTTGATATGCAGTATCAAGCATTGGGTCGCGCACCATTCCTTTTGCTTCTCGCTCATGAATTTGGCTTTGCACTTCGGCTACCTTTTTTTGAAATTGGCGCAATACTTTCGCTGTATCAACAGGATGCACAAAAATAGCAACATCAAATACTTGGTCTAGATTGATGATTGGCGAAAACCAACTTTCTCCAAGGAATCGAGGATATGAGATAACAAAAAAAGTACGAACAATTTTGTCACCAAGATTAAGTTCTCGTGGAGTTATTTTAAGTGCACTTGGTGCAATAATATCTTTTAGTTCAAGTGCTTCTGCTTGATATATTTCTTGCGGTAAAAATCCAAACGACTCCTCTTTTTTTTCTTTTCCAAATAAATTGTTTAAGAATCTCATGTTATTGAAGTTGTATTGGTTTTTCTGCCTCGCCAGGGTTAAAGATTTTATAAAAAAGTTCTACGATTTGCTCTGTGTCAAGTTGAACGACTCGAACACCTGAACGCACGATACCTTGCTCCACCACAGCAAGTCGTTGCTCAAGCTGGGTGCGGTGCTCTTCAAATATTTCTTGTGCATTTATTTTTGTCGCCTCAGCACTTTTTTTCTTTCCAAACAAACCAGTGATAGATTTTTTTCCCTGAAGTACCGCCGGAGAATACGGAACAATGATGAAGAAATGTTTCGTCATAATATTTGTATTTTCCGTAAAATTTTTGATGAAACCGATATATTCCTCTACTTGAATTTTCATAAGATCATTCACTTGCACCTTTTTACGCTCCTCAAGAAGCGCTATATATGGCCGTATATCAAGTCGACGTGATTGAATTAAGATTTGAATTGAAAAATCGAGTGAATTGAGGAAATCTTGAAACTGAAACATGGTAGCGGCGCGCTCCCCCTCTGATTTTAAAGAAAAATTAACCGACGAAGCCATAAGCACAGATCGAAGTGATCCATCTTTAAGCATTACAACACCACCCCGTATGTCGCTTATTGGAACAAATTCTTGGGATGCTTTCGCATTAATTACCATATGAGAGAATTATATCTTATTTCCTGTGTTTTTTGTAGGATGCTCTATTACGTCGAGTGCCCATCCAAGATCTTTAAGCTTACTATTAGAAAGTTTGGGTAGTAATGAATCAAGTGAGTTTTTTTGCGCGCTTTGTGGGGTAATCTTTTTTGCTTCATGTTTCCAGATGTAGAGTTTGTTGGTAAATGAATATTTTAAAAAATCCTCAACTACTCGAATAAATGGTTTGTTGTTTACTTTATAAAACGCAAGTGCAAAACCAAACATGACTATAGGAAGCATAAGCATTAATGCAATAATTCGAAATGGAATGACGTAGAAAATAACAACACAGGCACCAGCTGCTCCTGCGAGGTAAATAAATTGTTTAAACGTAAGAGCCCCAAAAATTTTATCCTCTATGTTTATGAATTGTGGGACTTGAAATCGCATTTTATTCTAATTATTCTAATGGTTCACGATATGGGTCGGTGCCGGTGTAGCTTGGTTGGGGTGGTTTCTCTGTTTGTGTTTCGGGCTGACCCACTTCTTTTTCAGGCAAACCCATACGCACCGTTGCCTCTTCTCGAGGAATTTTTACAATTCTACTCAATTTTTCATCAAGGACCGTGCCATGCATAGTGATATCTTGTGAAAAAGTTTCGGGTGTTGTTGATTGAATTTGTGCGCTCGCAATCGCATCTCTTGTTTGTGGTGTATGATTTTCTCGTGGCGTGTTAATGAGGGTGAAGGGGGGGGTTTGTGTAGAAGATGTTTGATTTGTTGGCAAAGTATTTTCTTGAGCAACTGTAGTGGTGGGTATTTGGTTTTTAGATTGCATCTCAAGTGATTTACTTATTTCTCGTAGAGACTCTTTTGCATGTGCGAAAATCTGAGATCCCATTTCCTGAGATATGTTTGCGGCTTTTTCTTTTGGAATAACAACCTCTTGTTCTATATTCGTTTCATACTCGAGGAGATGAGTAAGTCCTACCAGAACAAGGAATGTCTCATTGTAAAGAGAATTTATTTCTTCTCTAGTTAAGCCGTATTTTCTGCCGATCGATTCAGTGGTATTAAAGAAAGTTGGTGATACCACAAGCGTTTTGATATCTTCAGGTAAAATCTGCCACTGGCTTTTGAGTATGTTGTTTAATGAGGTTTCGTCCATATATTTTTTACGGTTTAGGAGGTGAGCTTACCTTCTCTTCCGGCTCTTCCCCCCTATCTTCCTTAATAAGTTGTTTTAAGCGTTCCTCGATACTCTTTTTTCCCTCCCCCCGTGCCTTCTGCCGTAGATTTTTAATTGCATTATCTTTTGCTTCACCACCTAGTTCAAATTCTAAATATTTTAATACCCCGAATCTATTTCCTAGTCTTCGTTTCTCGAGCGTGTTTGCTTCTCTGTCGAATCTAGGATTTAACCACTCGCCCTGCTCTTCTTTTGTTGATGGTGTTTTTCTTTCAGCTCTTACCTGCATTGCTTTCCTCTTTTCAATCGCTGCTTTTATCGCATTCTCCGCCCCTTCTTTTTCAGCCTTTTTTTCTTCGATTTCTTTTAGTAGTTCTTTTGTTTTTCTTATTTTTTCTTTTTGTTCATTTATTTCTTTTTGTAGTGCTGCAGTTTCTGTAGAATTGAGAGGAGTAATTCCTGATTCTGATCGTCGGATTTGGCCTTCCTTTTCACGAATTTTTTCTTCCTCCACCCCCACCTTATCATCTTCAATTGCTTTCTCTTGAATAACCGCATCATCATACTCTGCTCTCTTTTGTTTACTCACCCCTTCAGCTTCTTTCTTGACCTTTTCTAGATCTTGAATTATTTCAGGCAATACGATGTCTATGTGTGTAGAACGTAATTTACCGATATCTTTTTCAAATATTTTGCGCTCCTTTTCCTCTATAGCCTCTGAGTATTCTTTATCGAGATTCTTGTTATACTTATCTATTTTTTGGATCGACGTTCCTGACCCAAGCGTAGCGTTGGTAAATGCTCCAGTTGATATATTACGTAACAGATTTCCTGTTCTTGTTTTCCCGAACGGAGAATCTTCAAACCTACGATCTATTGCAGCAATACCAGATGCTCTAATAGCCCCCCCCACCAGCTTCCGCTGAACCAAACCTTTGAGTTTTTTACCTCGCTCTAGTGCTCTTTCAGATCCATATGCACCAAATTGTTTTGCTATAATAAGGCAACCAATTATCATTGAAATAACAATCATGTAGTTCATCACCATCTTCAATGAATCCTCTCCTGGTGCTTGACCATTTGAACCAACAAAGACATTAGCCAATGTACTTGTTGTACTTGTTGGAGGTACTGTCGCAACAATACCTCCAAGTACAATAAGTGTGGCCCACATAAGTGCTATAAATACTGGAGCAAAAAGGCACTGATCAATGAGGGATTTCCACCACATTTTTGAATATTTGTCGTTGGGTAATGCCATTGAAGCAAAAGCCAAAGGAGAAAGCAGGAGTAAGAAAATCAAAGTAACAAATCTACCAATAAACATAATATTTGCCGAAAAGAATACAAATGCAGCTACCAAAATAAATATAGAACCCATTGTTCCGGTGATGAAAATTTGTGATGCGGTTTGACCTTGGAAGATACTGTTTCCTATAGAACCTTTTGGGTCGTAGAGACTTGTAATACTCATTTTTGCCATGAAAGGACCAGCTAATCCATTTTCTTTTCCGCCGAGTTCGCTCGTAATTTTATTGTAGAATCCAATTGTTACAATATTTGATGCGTCGATAATAATCTTTGTAAAGAAAAGACTAAAATTTATAAGAAGCGCAATAATAACAACGTTGACGATTATTTTTTTAGTATTCACTCCACCCAGATTAAGTATTATACCTATTGCTGCGTACACAAGGATAAAGATGAAAGACATGTTTGCGAGATCTCGGAATATTTTCCATGCAACATTAATCGCCGAGATGCCCTCTATTGTTTGAGACATATTTACAACGGTATATTTTATTACTAACGTAAGAAGTGAGCCCGACATCCATAAAATCCAACTTGAAACGAAGAGTGCTAAACTACCAATGATAGCAAGACTTTTTTCAAATATGGGGGGAATTGCGGAAACAATTTCAAGAGAAACCGCGCTATAAAGTGCGTCACCCAAACCAAACAACAACGCGTGTGAGGTTTGTGGTATAGAAAAACACACCACAAACACGAAGAGTGGTATCAAGCAGAGCCATATTTTTTTGTTAAAAATATTTCGCATGTTTTTATACTATGATCCCAGTAACCCCCCCCCTTGTGTTATCGCTTGGTATAAAAGTTGATTTACAAGCGCTCCGATAATTTCGTCAAATTCATCGGCGAGTTCTAACTGGCGGAGGTTTGTACCAAGACTTTCTTCGAGTTGTCCTTCAATGACGGTGCCTGGGGTTTGGACCGGGCCATACTCAAGACACCCTCCTGCAGGGTCAGGTACTTCGCAATCTTGAAATGAAAGAAAACCCTTACCCCAATCTAGTTTCATACCCTCTATACCAAGCGCACTTGCAAGACGAATTTCAAGTTCTGATGATGCATCAAGATATGCACCATATACATTATTCTGACTGTTTTGAGTCATTGAGAACCACGCCCCCCAACCACCCTGATTGAAATCTTCTGTAAAACCTTCAATATTGCCTATAACGTCGGTAAGTGTACATCTAATTTCGTCCTCGAATGCTGCAGAATAATTAAGATTGAGCGCAAGTCGAATATCAAGTGCAAATGGGTAACAAAGAAAACCGAGCTCTGAACCCTCAATAAAATGCCCAGCTATTCTATCGCCCACTCCTATAAAAAACTGTCCTGGATCGGTAACAAAGAGTGGCCCACCCTGGAATCCATTATTGATCCATGACACAAGAGAGTTTGTGAATTGGCCAATGAGTTGTTTTACGATGGTAAGCCCTATTGAATCGGCACTTGTTCCTGCTTGAGCGGCTGCTTGGACTCCCGTGATAGGAATAGTCACACCATTTTGGGTATATCTACCAATACCAACTTCTTTTGCAGCTAAAACCGCAGTATTCCAAGAATTATCGTCACTAGATTGCATAATTGCGAAAGAATTAAGTACAAGTGATGACGTGGGAATTTCCATAACAGGAACTGCGATTTGTGCGTATGAAATAGAAGGAGAGAAAAGGGCGGTGTACGCATACAAAAGAAGTAGAGCGAAAGAAATTTTTTTAAAATAAAATAGTGACACAGTAAATAAAATGAAGATACTTTGTCATTATTATATACTATGCATAAGTGAGTATCCACTCTCTCCTTCCACATATTCGATGCCTTTTTCTGTGAGTAGAGTATTAATTGATCGTACTGCTTTGAATAGTTTTTCAACTTCTGTTTTGTAATAAGTAAGGACGCCTAGGCCACGCGCGGCATCTTTAAAATATTCTTGCATGTCTTCAATAAGAGCAAGAACAGTGTTCATTGAATTTATAAGTTCAAGATGCTCCTTTACCACACCCTGTGGTAAAGGCATTGCGATGAGGTCTTTTAGTGTATTTTTATAGCCAGTGATAATGGGGTCGAGTGTAACAAGCTTTTGTTCATCCTGATTTTGAACAGCAGTGAGAAATGTGGTGTATTCGTTTTCTAGGGTTGTGTTTTGGGGAGTATTGCGGACCATAATATCCCAGACCTCATTTCCATATATATAGAACGAGTCGCTTGTATTGTCTGCTGTAATATTAGGAAGATTTTGCGCAGTAAATTTTGCAAGATTTACATTTAAGGGGTCTTCTCCAAGAATATTTTGCGCTATTTGTTTTGCGGACTCTGGCCCCATCGTTGCACCAGTTTGTTTTAAATTTACATACGTTGCAAATGTTTCTAGAGCGAGTTTGTCAGTAAGTGTGAGCTCTTTGGGTATTGTGGGAGTTTTTGCTTTAGTAGATGCTGTGGCCGTTTGCTGTGACTTAGTGATAGACATTTGCTTTTGAACATATTCATTATCAGAAATTCCATCATCGTCGGTGTCTTTGAGTAGTGGATTAGTTTTCCACAACACTTCTTCCCAATCAAAAAGCCCGTCACCGTCAGTATCTTCGTATGCTGTGTTTCGTATACTTTTATCAAGTACTATTTGTGGGCTCACTTCCTGTGTGCTCTGTGTTGGTGGAGGTGTGTCTCGTGTAATAAAAAATATCCCCCCCATGACTATGGCGCATGCTAATGCAATGAGTATGATATTTATGCTTGGTAGTTTCATACGTGTTTTAAGTAATTTTTCTTTAGTATATCAGATTTTATTGTTGAGAAGGACCGTCGCATACATTACTTTTTCTGTTGAATGAGGTTCTGCTGAAAGCAATTGCCCAAACGGATTTATTGCTGTTGATTGACCGTTTTTTTCTGAATGTATGAGATAAGAACGATTTTCCATAGCCCGTATTTGTGCCACTGCAAGATTATATATTCCCCCTCTTTTATTTTGTAGAACACTGTTGTTTGAAAGGTGAATGATGAGATTTCCAGTTTGATTTTTTATGAGGTGCGGTAATAAAATTTCAGAACATATGAGGGGTGTTATTTGATTTCCTCTAATTTTTACAGCGTTTTTTGTTTTGTCGCCAGAGTAGATCGCTGTTGTGTTATTGGGAAAAAAGGAGGACGCGCCCTCAAAAAGAGGTAGTATTGCACGTTTTTCATACACATCTTTTAGTGTTCCTTCTTCTAATACAATGAAAGAATTAAACATTTTTTCTTGTCGCATGGTGTGCATACCAAGTATAAAGGTGATGTCGGGATGTTCGTATGAAATCGAGGTGAATGAATCAAATAAGGTGTCTATTGTGTGTCCGCCCCCCACCCCCACTAATTTTTGCGTATCCACATTGAGTGTAAAGAGCGGAAATATATTTTCAGGCAAGACCATAATATCACTGTGTTTTGTTGCCGTACGCATTGAATCAAATATATCCATATATATTTCGGGCGTGCTTAGCTCCCGTGTATTTTTATTGACCTGTATAAGAGCAATTTTTTTATCCTCTGTTATGTCTCGTAGGGTTGATTCAAATACTTGTATTCTCATATTCCCCTGCGTGTATGTAGTAATAAGTATAAGAAATATAACAAGAAGACTAAGGGCGGTGCCCAATGCCATTCTTCTTTTTTGTGTGTATTCAAAGAGTGTGTATGCAACAACACCATTTACAGCAAATAGCATAAAAGCAACCCCATATATTCCTACAGTAGAAGCGATCTGCGCCATTTGTGGTGTGTCATGTGCATTGTAGCCAATATGCCCCCACCCCATACCGAACGCAGAAAAAGTACGGATACCTTCTACAGCGACCCATAAAGCGGGCATTAAAAGAAAATCTTTCCATGTATTTGTACGCAGATTTAGAAATAAGTATGCGAATAATCCATATGTTATGAGTGCTCCATACAAAGAAAGCGCGATAATGCCCACATTCCATAAAGATTGGTATGCGTACAATTGTCCAATACTTGATGAAATCCACCACGGTTCTATTGATGCAAGCGGCCAGAGTACGATGATAAAATATATTGATCCAGTAACACACGCCCCCACTATTTTTTCTTTAAGGGTGTATTTTTCTTGAAGAAGAAAGAAAATAAGGGGCACAAAACCAACCCACATAAAAAGCGAAACGCTCCACGGGGGCAGTGAAAGCGTGAGAAGGATTCCTGATATGCTCGGCAACAGAAGTGGACTTAGTCGTTGAAGGAATTTCATACAACAATCATACCCTATTTCTATTGTGGGAGTTTTTATTTTGAACTACAATAGTGTTATGTATAGTTTTTTTAGATTTGCGTTTGTGTCTATATTGCTTGTTGTTTTTTTTGGAGTAGTACGAGACGGTGTTGCATCGGGGTTTATATTTACACGTAATCTCTCTTTAGGTGATACTGGAGCTGATGTATATGAACTCCAAAGGGTTTTAAATGAAAATGAGAGAACATTTGTGGCGGCTTTTGGTCCTGGATCTCCAAGTAATGAGACAATGTATTTTGGCCCCGCGACACAAAATGCTGTTATAAAATTCCAAAATAAATACGCAGGTACTGTTTTGTTTTCCCAAGGACTTTCTGTTGGTACTGGTGTAGTTGATGATGCTACTCGAGCAATGCTCAATTCCTTATCGGGATCGCTTAGTGGTGCAATAGCTATCGTTTCTCCACCCGTTACATTCCAAGCCACTACTGATTTTTTGATGCAAGATCAAGTTGGCGCAGCATTTGTAACATCCCCTTTCCCAACCCCAACACAAAGCTTGAGTAATATCGATCAGTTTAATTTGTTTTCTGAAGATGATAATAAAAAAGTACAAATAGCTTTTATTTCATCAAACGCTGGACATGTAGGTGCAACAGTTGAGCTTATGGGAACTGGTTTTGTGTCATCAGGTAATAAGATCCATTTTGGAAAAGAGGTTGTTCCAAGTATTGATTCAAAAAATAATAACACGATTGTTTTTAACATTCCTTCTTCTATTGGACCAGGTGTATATGATATTGAAGTGAGTAATTCAAAAGGAAAAAGTAAAAGCAATACTTATTTTGTGGTAACTGCAAACAATCAAATTAAATCACCCGTTGTTACTTCTGTGTCCCCTACGCGAGTGTCCGTGGGAGATACAATTACAATTGTTGGCGAGAATTTTACAGCAACCAATAATACGATTCACTCAACTCTTGGTACATTTTCAAATATTCCATCAAAAGACGGTAAAACAGTAAGCCTTACTCTGACCGCCCCATCACACATACCAGAATTAGAATTACTTCTTGAACGCATTGAAAATTATGAATTTAAAGTTTTTCTATACGCTGTAAATAATAATGGGAGTAGTGACAAACAAGCACCAGTTGTCGTAACATTAGAGTAGTATGAAAAAATCCCTCACCACACTTTTACTGTTCGTTGTTATTTTTGCTTCTAGTTTTTTTATATACAGACAAGTGCGTGCCCTCGTTCCTTTTGGTGGTGCAATTACCTTTGTGAGAGTGTGTGAGTGCCCCGTGCCCGGGTTGATGATTCGGGTTTCTCCTCCTGTTGGTGGTGTATTTTTATACACTCCGTCTACGGTTTTGTATCCAAATGGTAATATCGTTACGCTCGGTACATGGATCCTCGGTCTTCATAATGGAACACCGGTGGGCTGTGGAAATTTTGAAAAGGGTCTTTGCGCAAATCAAACTCCTACAGAAGGAATAATGTACATGGTTGGCACCTCATAAGTAGCTTCTCTTTATAAGTTGTGTCTCTTTCATTACGCACGTTCACACATGAGTAGTGGTCTATAAATGAACAGAGAGACATTTCCATGTCTCAAGAGAAAGGTCTTCTGCTCGTGCACGTTCGTCTACACCGCACTCTTTATATGCACGCGCAATGTGTTCTTTGCCATATACCCCTTCGAGATTTCGTGCAGCAATTTTTCGTTTATGAGCGAATGCGGCTTTAATTGTGACAAAAAACTTCTCTTCATTGAATGATGTAAAAAATTTCTTTGATATATCTTTTATAAGAAGTATCGCAGAATCAACATTTGGTTTAGGTGTAAAATGAATTGCTTCTACTGTCGATATGTATTGTGGTATGCCGTATGCTTTTACAGAGAGAGAAAGAATGCTTTCTTTTTGGTCGCGTGTCACAATTCGTCGCGCAACTTCTTTTTGCAGCATAAGTACCATACGAGTGGGTATGTTTTTACTTGATAGAAATAATCTAAGTAACGCCCCTGTAATATAGTACGGAATATTTGCAACAAGTTTGTAGTGTTGCCCCAGATTTTCGCGTAGTGTGTTCGGTGAAATTTCTAGGATATCTCCATGAATAAGAATAAATCTTCCTTCGTTGATTTCTTTCTCAAATAGTTCTTGTAAATACGCAATAAGCACATCGTCTTTTTCTACAGCGACTACTTTCCCCGCTTTTGCTAAAAGTGATGCAGTAAGTGCCCCCCTTCCGGGTCCAATTTCAAGTACAATATCAGTCTGTGTTAAATCTGCAGCAGTAATAATATTTTCAAGCGCCTTGCGTGAAGTGAGAAAATTTTGCCCCAGTGATTTTTTTGCTCGCATAATTAAAAATCTATTCGCATAAGTGGTTTTCGTGGTCGCATGTCCATCACCCCCTCTTGTCGTTCAATATAGCCATCTTCAATATCAGAAATAAATTCTGAAGGAATATTTACTTGTCGTGACCCAAAAATAGTGCGAGTTTGTGCGTAAGAAAGATGTAGTTTTTTTCGAGCACGAGTAACGGCCACATAAAATAATCGGCGCTCTTCCTCAGCATCTTCTGCTTTTGCATGTGTACCGTGTCGTGCATGAGGAAAAAGATTCTCCTCTAAACCAGTAATAAATACATAATCAAATTCAAGACCTTTTGCTGCGTGTACGGTCATGAGTTTTACACCCTCTTTTTTTGAGTCGCTTGTTTCTTCGTCTGTTGCAAGTGCTGTGTCGGTGAGCAAACGATCTATTCCTTCGTTTAATTCATATTCATCATATGAAAGAGCGAGTGTAACTAATTCTTGAATATTTTCTAAACGCTCCAGATCTTCTTCGGTTCCCTTTTGGAGTTCTCGTTCTATCCCCGATTCTTTGATGGTGTATTTAATAAGTTCAGATGGCTTCTGTGTCTCCGATGCTTCTTTGATTCGTATAAGTAGCGCTCGAAATTCATTTATTTTTTTTCGCGTGTTTAATGGCAGCGTGTCTTCTTGGCCAGCAATTACTTTTTCTACAGTGATTTTTCCTATCCCTCGCGCTGGAACATTTATGATTCGTTTTATATCAGACAGACTTAAACTGTTTCGCGCAGCTTTTATATATGAAAGTATATCTTTAATTTCTTTTCTTTCAAAAAATCGAACACCAACAACTTGGTATGGTACTGAAAGTGATATGCATGCTTCTTCAAGTACGCGCGATTGAAAGTTTGCGCGATATAATACGGCGATTTCTTTTACCAGTGTTCCTGTGTTTAAGTATTCTTTTATTGTTGAAACAATACTGTATGCTTCTTGGTTTTCATCATATGTTTCAACAAGCATAACCTTCCCACCAATCTCATTATTGGTGAATAATTTTTTCTCAATACGATATTTATTTTTTTGTATGATGGTATTTGCAACAGAAAGAATTGTTTTCGTAGATCGATAGTTTTCTTCAAGTCGAATAATAGCAACATCTGGATATTTTTTCTCAAAGGTGAGCATGTTTTGTATGTTTGCACCTCGCCAACTATAAATATTTTGATCAGTATCGCCGACAACGCAGATGTTTCTATGCTCTTTAGAAATGAGCTCTGCGATTCTGTCCTGAACTTTGTTGGTGTCTTGATACTCATCAATGTGTAGGTAGCGAAAACGTTGTTGGCATGCAGTAAGTACATCTGGATATTTTTCGAGAAGTACTACGGTTTTAAGGAGAAGATCGTCAAAATCAAGCGCGTGCTCCTTTGCAAGGAGTCCCTCATATTTTTTCCATACAGCAAGCACCACATTTTCAAAATAGTTATTGGTGGTTATTTCTTCATATTGCGATACGGTGATCCCTTCTCCTTTCGCTCTCGATATGGTGCTTTGAACTTTTGCAGGATCAAATTGTTTGGGGTCGTAGTTTGCAAGTGTGAGCGCTTCTTTTATAGCTCGCTTCGCATCATTTTTATCGAAAATAGTAAAATATTTTTGTAGACCCATATGATGGCCGTATTCTTTTAAGATAAAAACTCCAAGAGCATGAAAGGTGCTAATAAATGGCAGACCGCCGCGCGCAGTTTGCTCCCGCACCACCTCATCCGCTTCCACAAAGTGCATAATCCGATCTTTCATTTCGCGCGCAGCTTTATTTGTGAACGTGATCGCCAGAATTTCCCCCGGCGGGACACCTTGTTTCATGAGGTATAGGATTCGATGGGTTATGGTTTTGGTTTTTCCCGCCCCCGCCCCCGCAACAATAAGCACCGGTCCTGTTGTGGTAGTTACGGCAATACGTTGCTGCTCGTTTAAGTAAGACAAATAATTTTTTTCGGTGGGGTTTTCGTTCATGAGAAACTTACTATAGCACATGCTCTATATCCACAGGGGTCCTTGCAAGTGGTTGACGGAAGTACCCCCGCCAGTATAATTACTAGATATCCATAATGATCAGGCACAAACTTAATATGGCTCAACAGAGCCATATTAGTCTTTAAGAGCCGAATTATCCTTAATTTAAGCCTTATTTTAATTCAGTTCAAAAAACGTATATCTCGACACCCCGCTACCCATGCTGGAAAAGCGAGATTCAAAATCATAAAGTTGGTTGCGGGGGGGCTTATTTCTGCAGAAATTGTGTTATTCATGCTTTCTTTAGTTGTCCCGCCGGTTGCTCAAAACGGTCTTTTCACCGTTATTTCTAGTCTTTTTGGGGCAAGTATCGAAGAATTTGCAATAAGCGGTCCAAATTCTCAAACCGTTGCTTTATTAAAAGCACCCCTTTCTCCAAACCCCTCAATAGGGGGTGGGGAGGTTGTTATTGTTGATGAAAGCGCAATAATGTCTGAACTCACTTCTTCAGGAAATAGTGGTAGCGATACAGTAACAAGCTCTGGACAGATTAGTTTATATGTTGTACGAACAGGTGATTCAATTTCTCAAATTGCTAAAATGTTTGGTGTTTCTGTTAATACTATTGTATGGGGTAATGATCTCTCGGGTGGGATTATAAAAGAGGGCCAAATGTTGGTAATTCTTCCTATTACAGGTGTACAACATACAATAAAATCTGGGGATACTATCGATAGTATTGCAAAAAAGTATAAAAGTGATGCGCAAGAAGTTCGTCAGTTTAACAATCTTAGTGTGAGTACGAAACTTGTTATTGGTGAGACGATTATTATTCCGGATGGTGAAATTGCACCATCGGTGAAAGTTCCTAAGGTAAGCGGCAAATCAAAAACAGCCCCCGATTCTTTTTATGGGGTCTCTAAAAATCCTTTACCGGTTCAAGAAGTTAATGATGGTTTTTATGCTCGACCACTTGTTGGAGGAAAAAAGACCCAGGGTATTCATGGATATAACGCAGTTGATATCGCTGCACCAGTGGGCACCCCTCTACTTGCATCTGCAGATGGGACGGTTATTATCAGTAAAAGTACTGGATGGAACGGAGGATATGGAATGTATGTGGTTATTTCTCATTCCAATGGAACACAAACACTCTATGCTCATATGTCGAGCATTATTGTTTCAGTTGGAACAAATGTAGTGAAAGGCCGGGTTATTGGAAGTGTTGGGTCAACAGGAAAATCAACCGGACCACATGTACACTTTGAGATTCGTGGTGCACGAAATCCTTTCTAATTTTTTCTAACCGCCTCTCAATCTTTTTAATTTTTTTGATGTTTGGGTCTGTAGTGTAGTGCTTCAAGTATATGCTCGCGCGTAATTTCTCTCGATGCCTCTAGGTCGGCTATTGTTCGCGCGATTTTCCATACGCGGTAATATGCTCGCACCGATAGTTCAAGTTTTTCTGCGGATGTATTTAATAAGTATTCCGTTTCTTTTGTGAGAGGAATTATTTCAGAGATGTGTTTGGTTGCGATGTGAGCATTTGTATACGAAATGAGGGCGTACTTTTCTAAGCGTTTTTTCTGTAATATTCGGGCATGGATAATTTTTTCTTTTGTTTTTGTCGTGCTTTCGCTCTGCGAGTTTTTATTTTTTTGTAGTGTATGCGTTATGAGTTTTTTATATTCAATCATTTCAACATGTAGCCAGAGATCGATTCTGTCAGTGATGGGGCCAGAAATTTTTCTTTTATACGATGTAATATGTGACGGTAAGCATACACACTCTCTTCCTTGTACACCATGATATCCGCATGGGCATGGATTCATTGCTGCAATGAGTAAAAAATTTGTTGGGAAGATTACTCGCCCACGTGCGCGTGATATGTGTATAGTTTTTTCTTCAAGTGGTTCTCGCAGTGAGTCGATTACTTTCCTATCAAATTCTCCGAACTCGTCGAGAAAAAGTACACCGTGATGTGCGAATGTAATTTCTCCTGGTTTTAGTGTTGCGCCACCACCGATAAGTGATACGTATGAGGATGTATGGTGTGGTGAACGAAACGGTGCTCGAGTAATAAGTGAGGTGTCTAAAATTCGAGCCACAGAATGAATAGCGGTAACTTCGAGCATCTCACTAAAAGAGAGAGGAGGAAGTAGTGATGTGAATGCTTTTGCGAGCATTGTTTTTCCTGTACCAGGTGGTCCGATCATCGCCACACTGTGTCCGCCAGCTGCAGCAATTTCAAGTCCACGCTTTGCAGTCTCCTGTCCTACTATATCTCCAATATTAGAATCATTTTCTGTGCGGTGTTCTATGATTTGAGTAGGCGTTTCTGGAATGAGTAATATTTTTTTCTGTATGTGATTAATAACACCGCATAAAGTATTTACAGCAATAATTTTAATACCACGAATTATTGCGGCCTCTTTTTTGTTGTGTTCGGGTACGTAAACTTCAGTAAACCCTTTTTTTTGTGCTTCACGAACGAGCGGTAATATTCCAGCAATAGGACGTAATTCCCCGTCAAGTGAAAGTTCTCCTAAAAATATTTTTTTCTGCGGGTCAAAAGAAATGTCTCCTGATGCAAGTAGATATGCGAGCGCGATAGGAAGATCAAATACAGACCCCTCTTTTTTTAAGTCGGCAGGCGCAAGTGATATTACAACTTTTTGATTTTTTTGTTTCGGTGATGTGAAACCAGAATTTTTTATAGCAGCAGAAATGCGATCTCGAGATTCATCGACTGCTTTGTTTGCAAGTCCAACAATAGTAAATGAATAAAGACCATTTGATATGTCTACTTCTATATCAATGATATGTGGTTGTAATACAGTTATCTGTGCGCTGTGAAGTTTTGAGAAACCCATGTAACTATGAAACTGCTAATAATAGCAACCATTCAATCACATAGGCGATAAAGTTCCCATAAAAAAAAGATAAAGAAATTCTAAAAAAGAAATAAAGAAATCATAAAGTTTATTTAAAATCTCTTATAGGATGGAGTGGAATGGAGTATTTACTTCATGTGTTTCACACAGGTAGTAGCAGCGGGGTTTGCTTCGAGTCGCTCTGGTTCGATAGGTTCACCATCAATTTCACAGATTCCAAAGGTGCCATCCCCTATCTTTTTAATAGAATTTCTAACTTCGTTGTATCGAATTTCTAGTTGCTTCACAATGCCCGCATTTTCTTCGTATTCCTCGATTCTGTCTGCGGTCTCGTTTTCGTCCGCTCGCATTGTATCTTCCGGTGAAGGCGGTGTTGCTTGCCAATCACTTGGATTTTCTGGATCTTGTACACCAACAGTCTTTAACTCACTTTCTAGAAGTGCAAGTTCTGCTTCAAGTTTTTCTTTGAAGTATGTTGTATCTTTTACTATCATATAGTCCAATCATAACAGACTATCTTTTGCCTGCAACCCCACCTTTAGAGACATAGAGATATACTATCTGATTAATTTTGTAGCACTAAATCTGTTTGAGATTTCTTTAAAGGTTCTTTCGTTGTTTACAATAAAAAGTATATCTTCATCAATAAAAGAATACATCAGAATAATTTCTCCCTGATTATTTTTTAGTACCCGAGTGTCTTTGTTTTGCACTATCATGTCTGTAAATTCTCCAAGTGGGATGCCGGGGAGTAGCGCGGAGTTTACTTTTTGGGTTTGTACAAGACTGCCTATGTCTCTATACATGTCTTTTTCCCACGAAAGCATTCCTTCAAACGCTTTATCAAATGCGTCAACAGTGACAATTAAAAAAGGATGTTTGTCGGTGAATGTATAAATTCCCGCAAACATTTTTTGATCGAATGCGCGTGTAAGTGATGCTGGAATATTTGGTGCAGCTATTCCAAAAAAACTTTCTGGGGTTGCTTTTATAGTATCTCCCCCTTCTTTTCTTACAATACTTACTTCTACTATGTAATCATTTGGGAATGCTTCTCTTGTGAAAGAAGAAAAGCGTTCAGTGATTTGTCCTGCAGATACATATGTGAGCAAATCGAGTTCTTTTTTTTCATCACTTATGAGTAGTGTTAATTTTGTTTGGGAAATTTCTTCCGTACGTTTTTGAAATACGTTTAATATAAAAAGGAATAAAAATGTTGCGCTACCAGCAAGAATAAAGATGATACTTATGGTGACAAGTATTCTGTTGCGTGTACCAGTTTCAAAACGTTGTGGCTCGATATAATTCATGCCACCGGTATCTGTGCGCGGTTGGTTTAGGGGTTGTGATGTTACCGTTGGTTCTATGGTTGGTTTTTGTGTAATAGTTTGTGTCGGTATGGTTTGTGGTGCTCTAGAAATTGGTTCGGGAGGTTCTTCTTTGCGAATTGATTGTACTACTTGTACAGGTTGTAGTGGTTGAATCGGTGATGGTTTTTGTTTTACTTTTTCTGCTTCTATTTTATTCCTCTGAGCCAAAACAATATCAACCGTTGATGTTTGATGTGCACGAATCATATCCGCGATGTCGCGTTCGTATGTGCGAAGTGGTTTGAGGATAGAGTTTGTATCAGGGGTGGTGGGGTTTGGGGTTCTTACCTCGGGAGTTGTGGTTTTTTTTTGTAGTTCATCTGGTTCCATTATCTTAGTATAACCAAAAATCACTACTCTTTATAGATCATCACAGGTCATCGTTCCCTTCTTCTCGATCATGTTCTCCGTTTGTGTTACGGGTGGGAGTTCTACCGAAGTTGAGTAAATATTTTCTTGGATTATTATCAAGATCAATAAAGTCATCAGCGATTTCTATGAGTCGTGCTGATGAAGATTTTCCAAATGCAACCACTTCTACTTGGCAGCCTTCGTTTACTTGTAAATATTCTACAAGTGGTACAAAATCTCCATCACCAGAGACGATAATTACTGTGTCGAGTTTTGGTGCGAGTTTTATTGCATCAACAGCAAGGCCTACATCCCAATCCGCCTTTTTTGCTCCACCTGAAAAAATTTGTAAATTTTTTGTTTTTGTTTCGATGCCCACTTTCTCAAGCGCATCAAAAAATCCTTTTTCCTCTCCTGACTCTGTTGTAATTACATATGCAACTGCGCGAATAAGTGATCGCCCCGCAAGAGCGTCTTTTACAACTTGTCCAAAATTAACTCGAGCTTTATATAAATTTTTTGCGCTATGGTATAGATTTTGAGTATCAATGAAAATTCCAACCCGCTGGTTTTTATGTTTTATAACTGACATGTTCTTTTAAAATGTATAATTCTATTATTAAAATAGCACCTCACCTTTTTTAGTGTCTTTTATTTTAAAGGTCTTCCTATAGTATATCAGCATATAAAAAAAAGAGCCTTCCGGCCACTTTTTCAAAGACTGAGAATTGTGATTTACGCCTTTTTTTTGAGCTCGAGTTTTTTCATGACTGCATTGAATCGCTTTACGCTCTTTTTCTTCAAATATTTCATGTGTTTCTGGCGATCAGCTACCATTTGAAGCAGTCCGCGTCTAGAATGAGTATCTTTAGTATTTTTCTTAAGGTGAGATGCTAATTCGTCAATTCTCTTAGAAAGAAGTGCAATTTGAACCTCCGGTGATCCGGTGTCTGTATCATGTATTTTTATGTCACCAATTATTTTGGTTTTCTTTGATTTCGTAAGCATTATAGAGTCACAATAGCATGAATGCCTTATAAAGACAAGGGTCTGGCTTTATTTTTGAAAGTACTCAAAAAGGGCTTCTATTCCTTTGAGATTTCTGGAAAATTCGGTTGCTTCGTGATCCGTGAGCTCTACAGATATCGCTGGAACTCCTATTTTAGCGAGCCAATCCCCCGCATCTCCGGTGATTACATAGCCTGTGAAGGCTTCTTCAGCTTTGTATCCAGAAGCTCTTGCGTATGCTTTATACAGTACGTCCGTAGTAGGTGAAATTTCTCCTTCACAAAATGAAGCGTATACCGCACTTGCTTGGCTGTGCCAGAAAAGAACCATTGACGGCTTTTCTGAAAGGACAAAGTCTACAAGCGCTTTTACTTCTGGCTCAGAATGAGGAGCAGTGCCAGCGCTTACTTCTTTTGAACGCCACATGCTCGTTGGCTGCCATTTGCAGTCAAAATTTCTATTTAGGTCAACGTTATTTGCATTGAAGCGAGCAGAAGCAAGTAGATTTTCGTTTTTTGATACATCTGTAGTAACAAAACGTCCCTCTTTCGATGTTACTTTAAACACTGCGTCAGGGTTGAGTGATGGAATCACGGTTATTTTTATATTTTCTGGTATCGTATCTGGGGCTGCTCCTATATGGTCCATGAATTCGTAGGCCAAAAGCACACCATTCCACTCGTAGCCACCGTGTATGCCTCCCACAAATACTAGATGATCCTCGCCTTCTCCGTAGGAATATGCAGTAATTTCCCTTCCCTGCACAGACATCCCAAGTATTTTTTCTTGTGGATACAGCATTTCTTCTACAGGGGGGGCTATTACTTCGGGGGTCTTTTTTCTTGTGAGAGAAATCGCCCCCCCAATACCGAGCATAAGAACAATACCGATAAGTACGAGCATGCTTTTATGTGAGAAGAAACCCATATGTTTTATTGGTTTGCGTGAAGAGAAAGGAGTGCGTCGATACCCGCTTTGTTTTTTGTCCAGTCTGTACTTATGTGGTTTGTAAGTAGAACGCTTATTGCTGGAATATTTATTTTGGCGAGCCAATTTGTCATATCCCCTGTTGTTTCATAGAAGTCAAAGTCTTGGTATGATTTGTATCCAGAAGCTTTTGCGTATGTTCCTACGAGTGTTTGGGTTTGTTCTGATACTCCATTATGACAATTTGATGCGAATACTCCTCCTACGGCGCTGTACCACGCAACCACTGCATCTGGACGGCTTTTTTCGATATAGTTTTTAAGAGCGAGTGTTTCTGGTTCTGAAAAGGCGCTTGTTCCACCGCTTACTGTTTTATTTTGCCACTTTGCATTTGCTTGCCAATCACAGCCAAAGTTTCGATTGAGATCCACGGTGTTTTCATTGAAACGTCCAGCAGCCTGCTCTGTTTCTGAATCAGGTACGTCCGCTACAGTAAAACGACCTTCCTTCCCTAGTGTTTTGTAGAGTCCATCGGGATTTAATACTGGAATGACTGTTACTTTTATATTTTCTGGTACATAATTTGGATTTTCTGTTAAATAGTCTACGATATTAAAACCAAGAAGCGCTGTATTCCATGAGTAACCACCGTGGATACCTCCAATAAACACGAGTTCCTTGTCTCCATTTCCAAAGTTGTAAGCAACAATGTCTCGGCCGCCTACTGATTCTCCAAGTACAAATGTTTCTCCATTTTCAAGCTCTGCGACCCCGGGCGTTGTTGTCGCAGGAGTTTCTACTATCGGTGTTTCCTGTTGAGGGGTTGGATTTTTCAGGTCCTGATCTCGTTGTGTAAAGAAATAAATACCAAGTCCTGCGAGGATAATAATGACGATTGCAATAATTGTTATTTTCATATGTTCTTATTCTATCACTTTACGTGGGTTGTTCACTTGTGGAGAGCGCCTTTCTGTGTCATACATGCTACTATTATAAATACGTCGCACAATGCTGACGATCTCTAAAGATACCCAAATGATAGAAGAAAACCCCTCCACATCAGAAGAAAAAACAGAATTAGAGCGTTTGAAACGTGAATTTCTTGAATATATCGAGATTGAAAAAGGACGAAGCTTAAAGACGGTACGAAATTATGAGCATTATTTGAATCGTTTTTTTGAATTTTCAAAAGTAAAAAACCCCGAAGACATCACTGATTCACTATTGCGGGAGTACCGTTTGTGGCTCAATCGTCAAAAATCAGGCAAAAAAGAGGCAGGAATTCAAGGTGGATCAGAAAGTCTAAAAAAACGCACCCAAAACTATTATCTCATTGCGTTGCGATCTTTTCTTAAATATTTAGCTCGTCGACGGGTTGCTTCACTTAATCCTGATCAAATAGAGCTTGCAAAGGTACCCGAACGTAGCATAGACCTCATTTCTAGGGATGAACTCGATCGTCTTATGGCGGCTCCGAATGGTGATGATGTGAAATCGTTTCGTGATGCAGCCATACTAGGGCTTTTATTTTCTACGGGATTGCGCGTCTCGGAGCTCTGTTCTCTAACGCGCGACTTGGATTTAAAAAGTGACGAATTTTCTGTGCGGGGTAAGGGTGAAAAAGTTCGAGTGGTGTTTTTATCGGGTCATTCCAAAGAAGTTCTTAAAAAATACTTAGCAAAACGCACCGATATGGACGGCGCTCTTTTTGTGCAGTTTGGCAAAAATGCCCAAAACAGTAGTACGCTCGCGCTCACTCCCCGTTCTGTGGAACGTCTCGTAAAACACTATGCGATTAAGGCTGGAATTACTAAAAAAGTGACCCCGCACGTAATCCGCCATTCTTTTGCGACTGACTTACTTCAAAATGGTGCAGATTTGCGTTCTGTGCAAATGCTTTTAGGGCATGCAAATATCGGTACAACACAGATTTATACACATCTTACAGATAAACACTTACGCGACGTCCATAAAAAGTTTCATAATAGGAAATAAAGATAAGAAGTGGAGCGAAAAGAGAGTAGGACTAAGAAAGTGAAGCTCGCTCATAAGTGCAAAATACTCACCTCCGCGCTACAATAAACGAATGAAAATCATCTCGTGGAACGTGAATGGGATTCGTGCACTCTATAAAAAGGGAGACTGGCAATGGCTTTTGGACGAATCGCCCGATATTTTTTGTCTACAGGAAACAAAAGCAGAGCCGGGGCAACTTCCTGAAGAAGTACGCAACCCAAGTGGGTATCATTCCTTTTTCGACTTTTCTAAGGATAAAAAGGGCTATAGTGGAGTCGCTATTTTTTCTAAAAAAGAGCCACATAAAGTGGAATACGTTATGGGTGTCGATGTTCTTGATCGAGAAGGTCGCCTTGTTTCGGCATTTTTTAATGATTTCGTTCTTTTAAACGTATATTTCCCCAATGGCGGTAGTGGACCAGCTCGACTCGCCTACAAACTTAATTTTTATAAAGAATTTTTGAAATACATCAATACATTACGAAAAAGGGGCTTGCAGGTGATCTTTTGTGGGGATATAAATACAGCTCACTGCGAAATAGACTTAGCTCGACCAAAACAAAATGCAAAAAATACCGGATTTTTACCTATTGAAAGGATATGGATTGATAAAGTAATAAAAAATGGCTATGCAGATGTATTTAGGTATCTCTACCCAGAGCTAAAAGATGCGTATAGCTATTGGGATCAAAAAACGTTTGCTCGTGAAAGAAATGTTGGATGGAGAATTGATTATTTTTTTGTATCGGAGGAACTCCTACCTAAGGTGGTATCAATGGATATGCGTGCAGACGTACGCGGTTCTGATCATTGTCCAATTGTCCTTTATACGAAGGATTAATCCGTCAAGTGCTTGACAACTTTTTTGTAAAAGACAACTTATCCACAGCTTTTTATTTGCGTGTCTTTTATGTGGTGTTATACTCTAGGAGGAAAGAGGGAGGAATCTGTGTGCACTGTGCGTCAAAAACTAAGGACAAATCCTTCAATAGTTCTGTTTGGAATTGGGTCGGCCACCCCACGAAGGTCGTTTGGGTTTGCATGAGATAAAGGACATATATATCTTCACTCTCCACAATGAGATATGGCTCCTCCTTAAGCAGATTCTGAGCGGACTCTTCAACCGCTCTGTCGTACGCTTTGCTTTCACGAGGACTGCATAGCATGATAGGCGGTTTTTTGTTGCTGTATATTTTGGTTTTTTATACTCTCCCCCTTATCCCTTAGATATCTTAATTATTCCACATGGTATCTCCCTCGAATTGCTTCAATATCTTTTTTATCTTCCGCCTCCTTCTTCTCTCTTCCATGTTCCCCCATTTCTTTCAAAGATTGTTTTGATAAAGAAGCCAGTTCCACAGCTTTTTTTTGCAAATATTCTTTTGTATTCAGTGAAGGATTTTCAAGCACTTCTTCCAGAAGCGCGTGTAATATGTGGCCTATTTTAGGTCCAGCAGGAATTTGCGCCGTTTCCATCACACCCCCTCCATCTATAGCAAGCATTCCCACAGAAACAGGATCGCGCATAACCTCTTCAACCATTGATTTATATTTTCGAAGTCTGTAGGGGTTTTCTTTCGGTCTACCTGTGCCAATTCGGTCGCAAATACGTATATTCATAAGGTCCCAGACGTTTTCCTGCCCTACTTTGCTAATGAGACGCCGCACCGCTGACAATGTAATTTGCTCGGTATCTGAGAAAAACATATGCCAACGCACAAGACGTACTACCTGCTCGCTTAATTCTTTTGAAAAGCGTAGGTCGCGCATAATTTTCTCGGTCATTCGTGCGCCAACAACTTCATGGCCGTAGAAAGTCCAATCCCCCTTCGTAGAATCCTTCCTACGCGTTCTAGGTTTGCCCACATCGTGAAAAAGCGCAGCAAGGCGAATATGTAGTGGCCAACCTTTTTCTGCTGCATGTTGAAGCGTTTTAAGCAAATGCGTCCACACATCAAATGCATGTGCTTGGTTTTGATCGATTCCAATACCCTCTTCTAGTTCCGGAACGATATATTTGAGAATTTGAAGATCGTGCGCAGTTTGAATACCATGTGCAGGAACATTGGACGAAATTATTTTTACAAACTCATCACGGATGCGTTCTTTGGCGATATTTTCAAGCAGATGAGCTGTTTTTTTGATTGCTGTAGCGGTGTTTTCTTCAATAGTAAAACCAAGTTCTGTGAAAAGACGTACTGAACGCATAATTCGCAAGCCGTCTTCATTAAAGCGGTCTTCGGGTGAGCCTACGGTGCGTATTGTTTTTGCGATAATGTCCTTTATACCTTCGTAGGGATCTATTGCTTCACCATTTGTTCCAAGTGCTATTGCATTTATAGTGAAGTCACGTCGTTTTAAATCATCTTCTAGATGTGTGCTAAATGTTACAGAATCTGGACGACGGTTGTCAGAATACGTTGATTCTAGGCGGTATGGTGTAACCTCAACAATTTTTAGCTTTTCGTGAGGGGTATTTTCATCCACCACCCCCACTGTTCCATATGAATTTTCATAAAATGTTTTTGGGAAAAGCCCAATAATTTCTGGCGGAGTTGCATTTGTGGTAACGTCCCAATCGTTTGGTTCCCTTCCTAAAATGAGGTCTCTCACACATCCTCCAACTAAAAAAGCTTCAAAACCAGCTTTTTCTAGCGTTTTTGTTACATGTGAAACCTCTTGTGGTATTTCAAATACGAATACTACAGAGTTTCCCTCTGGTTTTTTACGTGACGTAGGTGAAGCATTACTCATGTTAAAATTGTAGTATATCCTTTGATTTTTACCTAACCTAGAGTATGATAATCGTTGTCTCCATGCTCTCGTGGTGAAATGGATATCATGTCGGTCTTCGGAACCGCAGTTGGGGGTTCGAATCCCTCCGAGAGCACACGTCAAAGGTTTTTGGCGTTTTTCAGTACAATATTTATTGTTTCTTTATCGTTTTCTTATCGCGGGTATGGTTTAGTGGTAGAACACGTCCTTGCCAAGGACGAGACGCGAGTTCGATTCTCGCTACCCGCACCTTTCGATCCCCTTTTAGTTTTTGGGACAGTCTGACTGGATTTGCTGAATTCAGTGAATTTGTCTTATGAGCCTAACGGATCTAATGGACTGGCGTGTGTCCTTTCGTTAGATTTTGTCTGAAAGTGCTTTAAAAACCCTAAAACTGTGGATAACTATGGGGACATGTGTATAAAAGACAGCTATTTTTGTCTATAAAAAACTGTCCTTTCTGGGATATATGGCTTATAGTAAGGCTTTTATAGAAAAGTTCTTTATACAGGCTAAATATACACTAAAAAAGTTTCACGTGAAACATTGTTATTCATGAAACATGCTAATACTACCCATCGGGTGAGCCTTAAAACAAGTATTTACAGAGTTCACTTAATATATGTGTTAGAAAAGAAGCAAAAAAGAAACACCATAACAACCGGCGCTTTTGGAGAAAAAATAGCTTGCATGTTTCTCGTGAAACATGGTTTTTCTGTCGTTGAGCGAAATTTTCGCCAAAAATGTGGAGAAATAGACATAATAGCTCAAAAAAGGGGAGTAATTTATTTTATAGAAGTGAAATCTATTGTTATTCGTGAAACAAGGGGGTATAGACCCGAGGAGAATATTCACTTTAAAAAGATAGAACGTTTCAAAAAGGCAGTGCAACTCTATCTATTAAAACGAAACATTTCACATGAAACACCTTTTTGTATCCACGGTGTATCTATTTTTCTTAATAATTCAACAAAAAAGGCCTCAGTACGAATGGTTGAAAATATAAATATTGGATAGATGGGGGATTGATGGCAGGGAAATGAGAGAATATACAGGATCAATAGTAACGAAGTTAGCGATTTTCTTTTTCCTGTGGTACTATTATTTTCATTGAATTTGTAGCGTGTTTTTGTCTTTTATTTTGTATCGTAGTTTTATATCGGGGCGTGGTGTAACGGCTAACATGCTTGTTTTGGGAACAAGTGACTCCGGGTTCGAATCCCGGCGCCCCGACCATACGTTTCACATATTTATCATGAAGGTTTTTTTGAATTATCTGGGTCAATTACGCCTCTATTCTCTCATTGATCTTGTGTGGCTTTTACTTGCAACACAAGCAACATCCACTCAATTTGTCGGTATTTTGTTGCTTTGGATCGGCTTTCTTGCACATTTAGAGCTTGGTCATCGGCATTCCTATAGGCATAATCTAGCTAAGCACCTCGATACTGTACTTTTTATTGCTGGCCTGCTACTTTTTAGAAAGGTCGAAGGCTTTATCTTTGTATTGTTGAGTTTTTTGTACACAAAGAAAAAACAGCAGTGTTGGGGGTCAATAAGCCCCTTTATTCGTGGAGCACAGAGTTTTGTGCTTGCGGGCGGGCTCGTGGGGTATATAAATCCACTTTCTTGGATCGCTTTTATTCTTACCCTTGTGCGGAATCTTCTGGGTGATGTTCGCGATGTAAAAAAAGATAAGGAAGAGGGGATGAAAACAATTCCAGTACTTTTAGGACTTACATACTCATGGAAATATATTCACCTTGTTGCTGTTATAGCCACAAGTACGGTATGGTGGTTTTTCACAAATGTATCTCTATGGTATCTTGTGATAGTGTTTGTGATACAAATAGCTACGTATAATTTAACGCCTCGATAAAAAACGACACCTCAATCAACACCTCTATTAATAAACCCCATGAGCTCAGAGCAATTTAAAAAACGTATGGAAGATTTTATCTGCGAACACTGTGACGCGGAAAATATTGGTAATGGTTTTACTAATCATTGTTCTACGTGCCTATGGAGTAAACATGTAGATATTCATCCTGGCGACAGGGAAGCGGGCTGCGGAGGCCTTATGAAACCAATTGGCACAGAGGGAATTGTGGGGAAGTACGATTTAGTTTTTGAATGTCAGCAGTGTGGAGCGATAAAAAGAAATAAAGTTAATACGCGAGATAATTTTGATGAGATTATAAGAATAGCAAAACAGAAAAAGATTGATTAGGGGATTATTTTTTGCTAGTATAATACTTGTTCTTTTGTAGATGTTTGTGGGCTTTTTTAGACGTTTGCATAAGCGGGATTGGTTAAATGGTATAATATCGGTTTTCCAAACCGAGGTCGGGAGTTCGATTCTCCCATCCCGCACAGAGTTAAAAAATCAGCATTCTTAGGAGTCCTTGCGAGCAAATCGTAAGGGTTTTTAAGTTGTGGTTGAGCCATATTCTTATCTGTGGGCAAAGCGTTCGGTAGTATCTCATAGTCGATTTATCTTTTACACAAAGGAATTGCCTCAAAATATTCAAATTTGGCTCTATTACTATCTATAAATAGCTTTTTTGTCCGTTTGGTAGCTTCAAGGTGATCTCGCCGACCAGATGAAGAAGCTGGGAGTTCTCCCGCTTCATTCGGATGACATCTGAAATGGAGATACCTTCTTCCGTCTTCTCGGTGATTCAACTGTAGATGGTGTTCTCTGAGATACCATGCTCTTTTGCTGCATCCGTGACAGTGACTCCGTCATTCTTGATCCTACCAATGATTTGCTCCTTCACGTCTGGGGCGATGCGATGTTTTTTCATATTCTTGTATGTTATCTGTTAAGTATACAAGGTCAATGTGCAACTTTTGGGGTGCGGGCCAGTTCGAGATTAAATAGTTAGAACAAGATGTTTTGGTTCCAGGGAGCGCTCTCAACACCACGTACAATTTTTTACACAGAGTACGTTATACTATAGCAATGAAGAATTTTATTATTTTTATTCTACTCTGTGTTATTACGTATCAATCGGCTTCTGAAAAACCATGGTTCGCGTCTGTGAAAAATAAAGTGATTGGAGCGATAGAAAAAATAGTTGGTAAAGATTTTGGTTCAGTGAAAGTCGATGAGGTGCTTGAAGAATCAACATTGGTTCCAGCACAGCCGAAAAAAAACACATCTCAACCATCTACGACGCCTTCCCCCACTGTAGCGTATTCAGGAGGGCAGCTCATTCTTCAAGATGGACCATTAATTAATCTTTCAACACTGCAATTTACAAACAGTGGTAACAATACTTTTCTACTTCAATCAGATGGATCGATTACCATTACAACAAAATCAGGTACCCCAAAAGCATCTGTGTCTTTTATTGTATCTCCAACGACGGCTTTTAATTATATTTATTTCGATCTTGATTTTGTAAGTGATACACAGGCACAGGGGATTTTTACTGCATTTGTTGACGGGAAAAATTTGGGGTACATGGATGAACGATATTTTGGACCAATTGCAAAGAAACAGACGACGGGTTTTTCACTTCTACATCCCGGTTCACATATTATTAATTTTACACTTGATCAAGTGGGTGGAAGCCCAACTTCGGTGACAATAAAAAATTTTGGTACCGGTGTCTATGTTGAATAGGGGGACGTGGTGAATGGGCGAGATAAATAATAGAGGATAAATAATAACACTGTACAAACAAAAAACCGGCTAAGCCGGTTTTTTGTGAGCGTACAAATCAGGAGATCCATCTATTTTACAGCGTCCTTGAGAGCTTTTGCTGCGCGAAACTTCGGAACTCGCATTGCAGGAACTTGGATAGCTGCTCCTGTGCGAGGATTTCGTGCCTGTCGAGCAGCTCGAGTCTTTGTAGAAAAGATTCCAAGACCAGCGATTGATACTTCGTCACCCTTTTTTAGTGTCATTACGATAGAGTCAATCATCATATCTACCACCTCTTCTGCTTGAGCTTTCGTGCCCCCCAATTTTCCGTGCACTGCTTCTGCGATTGCTTGTTTGTTCATACTATTTACTAAAGACTTAATTATAATTTCCGTCGATATTAACCCAGACTTCATTATATAATAAGGCTTTTTTAGCGCAAGGTGTGATTTTATCGAGCAAATTCAACAAATCGAGATTCGCGGATTACGTTGATTTTTATTTCTCCAGGATATTTAAGGTCGCTCTCTATTTTTATAGCAATTTCACGTGCCATATCTTTAGCCTCTAGCTCTGTAACGTGCTGAGGGAAGACAAAAACCCTTATTTCTCGGCCAGCTTGAAGAGCGTATGATTTTTCTACACCCTTAAAGCTATTTGCAATACCTTCAAGTTCGCTTAGGCGTTTGAGGTAATTTTCGACAGTGTCACGTCGTGCGCCTGGTCGGCCCCCAGAAATAGCATCGGCAACCTGCACAATAATCGATTCGATGGTTTCATAGGGGTATTCTTCGTGATGGGCCTGCATTGCTTTTATGATTTCTTCACTCGCACCAAACTTTTGAAGAATTCTCCGTCCAATTTCAACATGCGAGCCCGATACTTCATGATCAAGTGCTTTCCCAATATCGTGAAGTAGCGCACCGGCTTTTGCCACAGCGACATTTGCACCAAGCTCTTCGGCGAGCATTCCAGCAATGTGTGTCATTTCTATGGAATGCTGGAGGACATTTTGACCATAGCTTGTTCGGAAATGGAGGCGGCCAAGAATTACAACGATTCGAGGATCAAGATTGAGCACGCCACATTCATATGCGGCAGCTTCGCCACGTTCTTTTATTGTTTTATTGATGTCGGTCTTAGCTTTTTCAACCATTTCTTCTATTTTTGCGGGTTGAATACGTCCGTCAGTGACGAGGTTTTCAAGGGCCACGCGTGCGATTTGTCGGCGAACTGGATCAAATGATGAAATAGTTATTGCACCCGGAGTATCGTCGACAATAATTTCTACACCCGTTGCGCGTTCAAATGCTTTGATATTTCTACCTTCTTTTCCAATAATTTTTCCTTTTACCTCATCATTTGGGATAGGTACAGTTGTGGTGAGCATTTCTGAAGACACTGACGTCGCAAGGCGCTGAATTGTTGTTGCGAGAATGTCTTTTGCCTTTCTATCGAGCGTTTCATTGCCCATAAGCTCGAGTTTTTGCATACGCACAAGCATGTCTTGCTCGTGTTTCTTTTCCACAATAGAAAAAAGCTCTTTTAGCGCCGCATCTTCGCTGAGATGAGCTATTTTTTCTATCTCTTGTTGTCGTTCGGTGAGTAAACTGTCTGCTTTTTCCTTGATCGCTTTTATTTCTATGACCTTATTTTTGATATGCTCAACTTCTTTATCGATATCGACTTGGCGTTTATCAAGAAATTCTTCTTTTTTGATGATTCTATCTTCTGTCTTCTTTAATTTTTCTTCTTTTTCTTTTATTTCTGTGCGAGCTTCTTTAAGTGTATGCTCTGCTTTTTCTTCTGCTTCTGTGGTTATCTTCTGGGCTTGTTCTTTGCTTTTAAGCTCCATCTGCTTTATGGAAAGCTCAACGGAACCTTTCTTGCCGAGAGAAATAATGAGACGTAAAAAATAGCCGAACGCTACACCTAAGATTGTCATAAAACCCGCAAACAGAAGGGCTGTTTTGATTGACATATGGGGTGCTAATATCGTCGCTTTGTTTTCTTGTACAAACAGATGATCCAAACTATACGTATTTTGTAAGCGTATCCTTCAGGAGTGTTCTAGGGTTGTGAAAAGAAATAATAGCTTAAAACAAGGGTTTTGTACTATTTACAGACATTTTGGTGTAAGAAATCAAAGGTTTCAATATCTAAATTAAAAATTTCAATAAAATGAACAAGTTTATAGTATAAGAAAAATATGCTTTTGTCGATGTTATCAGACAAAGCTCTGCGCCGGCCTATTATTGGGGCCTATTGTGCAGGCCTATTGTTTGGAGAATTTTTTTACAGTATCTTGTCTATAATCCCGTACTTTTTTGCCTCAGCTGTGTCCATGAAATAATCACGTTCTACGTCTTTTTCGATTTGATCAAGGGGTCGACCAGTACTTTCCGCTAAGATTTTATTTAATTTCGCACGAGTTTTAAGAATTTGTTTTGCAGTAATTTCGATATCTGTTGCTTGGCCTTGCGCACCTCCCCATGGTTGATGAATCATCACTTCTGCATTTGGTAAAGCAAGTCGTTTTCCTCCCGCACCTCCTGCAAGAAGAATTGCTGCACCTGAAGCTGCGATACCCACACACACAGTAGAAACGTTAGGTTTTATATGATTCATTGTATCGAGCATTGCAAGTGTAGATGTTACAGATCCACCCGGTGAGTTTATGTAGAGAGAAATATCTTTTTTTGCATCTTCTGATTCAAGAAAAAGAAGCTGCGCAATAATAATATTTGCCATATAGTCGTCGATAGGGCCGCCAAGAAAAATGATACGCTCTTTTAGGAGACGAGAGTAAATATCATATGCTCGCTCGCCGAAGTTTGTTTTTTCAATAACTGTTGGAATTAACATATGTTTTTTGTTTAAAAATAAAAGTGTTGATCATAGTATATCAAAGTCGTTGCTGGTGCAATATCTATGTCGGTGTAATATCTACGCCGTACACATTCATTGCATGTCTTTCGTCCCACACCCGTTGCTTTTTTAAGGAAGGAGTCTACACTAAGTACATGAGATTGCACCGATTTTTTATACGAGAACAGATACAGGGGAAAAATACTCTCGTTGTCACTAATGTTGAGACACTTCATCAGTGGAAAAAGGTATTTCGACTTGGTGCGGGAGACACCGTAGTGCTTTTTGATGGGTTTGGTAGGGAATATGCCTGTGAGATTACGCTTCTCTCTAAAGAGCGTGCTGAACTTTTGATAAAAGAATCGTGCAGAGTGCACACATTTTCTCGAGAAATTTGGCTGTGCGCGGCGATTATTAAGAAAGATAATTTTGAATGGATCGTCGAAAAAGCAACCGAGCTTGGGGTGAGTAACATTGTACCGATACTCGCTGATCGTTCAGAGAAAAAAGATTTAAACTCTACGCGGTTGCTTAAAATTGCTACTGAAGCAAGTGAGCAGTCCGGGCGGGGGAGCGTTCCATATATATACGAAGCACAATCTCTTTTTGATGCAACGACACTTCTCTCTGGCGTGGGGAAAATCGTATTTGAACCAGTTGGTGTTGCGCTGGTTCCAACAGATTTTTTAGACAAAAGACCGGTGGCACTTTTTGTAGGACCTGAAGGTGGTTGGACTGATGAAGAGCTCACCTTCTTTGGCCATGAACAAATTGAAAAGAAGACACTCGGCGACCAGATATTGCGAGCAGAAACAGCAGCGATTGCAGTAACTACGCTTTTTACTTTACGTTAATTACTTTACGTTGATTATTGCGGTAATTAGCGCCGTAATCATTTTGTTTCCTCGAGAAATTTAAGTACTTTTTCATTAGTGAGCATATTTTCGATAAACATTCTTACTTGGAATCGATCAGCATCTTTATGATGAGAAATTACATGATCAATTTCTTTTTTTACAACATCTTCATCAAGTTCTATCTTTTTTTCTAGCGCAATTTTTCCTAAGATAAGTTGAGTTTTCGCTCGTTTTATAGCTGTATCACGGCATTCTTTTCTAACGTCTTCTTCAGTTTTTTTGATATGTGAAAGATATGTTTCGTAGGTAAGGCCAGTTCGTGCAATATCATCTTTAAACTGAGCAATCATTTTTTGTAGTTCACTTTCTATAAGAAGTTCTGGTACGGTGATCGGAGTTTTTTCAACAAGCGCTTCTATAATAGCAATTCGTCTTTTTTCTTTGGCGCGAACTTTTTTCTCCGCACCTAGATTTTCACGAATTTTTTCCGTAAGTTCAGTGAGTGTTTTAAATGGACCTATTGATTGCGCAAAAGTATCGTCGAGTATTGGCAAGTCTACCGTGTTTTTTTCATTAGCATGACTGAGTGCGTGATCGTGCACATGATCATGGGCGTGGGCGTGCTGATTAGTGTGATTTTTCTTTGATGACTGAAGTTGTTTCAACACCTCATCGACTTCTTTTTGCTCCACAGCCGTTGGTTCTTCTGGTGCTTTCGTTTTTTCTTGAGCGATAGATACGTAGTCGGGGAGTGTCACTTCTGGAAATACTGCCGTTTTTATTTTAAATCCAAGCGGATTTCCTTCGGCGATTTTTGTGATGGTCACGTGAGGAGAGCCGATTGCTTTTATTGCATTGTCGGAAATGATATTTGCATACTCTTCATCAATTACATCTTGTGCAGCATACTCTAGGATTTTTGCATTTCCATAGTGTTGTAGAACAATATGCTCGGGCGCATTTCCTTTTCTAAAACCCGGTATCTCTGCTTCTGCAAGAAGTTTTTTTGTGGCTCGGAGTCGGTATGTTTCAAAATGTTCAGCAGTAATTTCAGCTTCAATTTCCACCTGAGAGTCCTCAAGGGGGGATATTTTAAGCTGTGCATACTTTTTTTGATTGTTCTCTTTTTTCATATTTTGTATATGTAATAGTCTTTTAGTGTATAGCCAAGATTGTGTGTTTGCAAGTCATAGTGCAGTGTGAAATACACATCAAAAAACCCCCACTAAAGGAGGTTTTTTGATGTGTAACCGTGTGTATTTTCTATTGGATCTCTTCTATTCCGGCATCAATAGAACCAAAATCGGTTGCATTGATGTCGGCCTCAATTGAATTTAAATCATCTAATGAACCCTGTGTTTCAAAAACGTTTTCAGTTTGTTGTTCTTGTACCGTGGGTGCTGTATCAATTGTAGCTGTTTCGTTTACACGCTCTCCCCAAAAGTAAAGTCCACCAACGATGATAATAGCAAGTATAACGATGAGGCCAATTACAGGGCCGATAGGTGATCGAGTGGGTTGATTCATCATTACGTTTGTATTTTGTGGTTCCATAAATATTGTTGTAAGTTGTGATTAATTTATTTCAACCGATGTTTCTGTACCAATGTTTGCGTTTAGTGATTTAAGATTTGAAATTGCGCCAACAAGGTTTTTATGTGCTGATTGTAGATTCATTTTTACTTCTGCGATAGTACTGCGTACCTTTATAAGTGATTCTGTAGTCATTATTGCAATGTTTGATGATGCCCGCGATGTTGTAGTTTCACTGAAAGATTTTGGTAGGGAAGCGAGACTTGTTCTTGCCCGTGCAATTTCAGCTTCTGCTTCTGCTAGAAATTGTGCTGAAACTGTTATGTTCCCACCAAGGGCTCGTAGTTTTTCGATTCGTGATTCAATACGATCATGTAAGCTTTCTGCACGTACAACTCCTGACATGAGGCGGTTTGTGATTGTTGTGAGATATTGTGTGAGCGAGTCACGTCGAAGTAGTCGTTCTCGAGTTTCGGCTTGTCTCTCTGCATTTGTTATATTTGGGCGCGCTGTGTTTGCTGTTGAATTAACTCGAACGTTTGCTCCTGCTCGAATACGAGTTTTTTGTTCAGCAGACAGATTTGGTTTTTCTGTTGAAGTCCATGTAGCAAGAACGATATGTCGATCTGCTTTTCCCACAATTCCATCTGAGTTTAGATCTTCATCACACACACTTAAACATCTGCCCGATGCAGTAAGAACCATTCCAAGATCAGCTCCATCCACTTTTCCATCCGTATTAATGTCTGGGTTTTTATTTGCAGCTCTTTGGGGTTTATTTGTCCACTTTTGTAGAACCATATCTACATCAACTTGGTTTACCTCTCCGTCATTGTTTAAATCTGATTCACATCCCAGGGAGTTTGCAGTGCTAGAAACCGTAGGTTGAGGACATGGGCCCCAATTTGCAAGGACAAGACCAAGGTCTTCTCCATTTACAACTTGTGCGTTTTGAGCATGTGCTACGTATCCACCAAGTGGCGAGATAAGTAATGCCCCCGCAAAAAGTATTGCACCATAAGTGTGTATTTTCATAAATGTGTGTTTAGTTAGTAACTGACAAAACGCTCTAAGGCGCTTACTTATTAAGACGACCTTTAGTGTCCACCATTACAGTGTACTATACATCTGCCATACATCAACCATCCACACACTTATGAGAATGCTATTTATTTATTGAATTTTTGTTTGTAGAGTTCGATACCGCGTAGAAATGCTTCAACGGCTTTATCTTTACCGTGAAATCCTTGCACAGTAACTTCTTTGTGTTGAAGTTTTTTATATGTTGAATAGAAATGCTCGATTTCTTTAATAGTATGTTTATTTATATCCGTAAGGTCTTGAGTATCGTTCCACCGAGGGTCATCGAGCGGTACGGCAATAACTTTTGCATCAGAATCACCACTATCAATCATATCCATAATAGCTACAGGACGTACGCGCACTAAAATACCTGGAAGAAGTGGATACGTGGTAAGTACGATTACGTCGATTGGGTCGCCGTCATCCCATAGAGTTTGAGGAACAAATCCATAGTCGAATGGGAAATCCTGGGCAGTATGCGCAACACGATCGAGAGCTATGAGTCCTGTTTCTTTATCAACTTCGTACTTATTTTTTGAACCCTTATTAATTTCAATAATAGTTGTGATTGAATCTTTTTTTCCAGGTTGTATGTCGTGCCACAAATTCATAGATGTAATGTTATATAAATAAATTAAAATCTTTTATAAAATTTTATTATAGCGTGTTGTGAGAATTTATTTATTTTCTTCAGATTGAGCAATTTGCTCTCCTTTTACAGATTGAATATCAATTTTCCAACCAGTTAGCTTTGCTGCAAGGCGTACATTTTGTCCCCCTTTCCCAATAGCAAGCGATTGTTGATCTTCAGATACTTGCACCGTAGCTTTCTTTTCTGTCTCGTCGATTTCGACAGAAATAACTTTTGCCGGAGAAAGTGCGTCCTCAACAAACTTTTTTGGGTCTGCTGACCACTCAATAATATCAATTTTTTCTCCACCAAGTTCGCTCATAACGGTACTTACACGCACACCACGCTGACCAACCATAGAACCAACGGGATCAATATGGTCGTCATTTGAGCTCACTGCAATTTTTGTGCGAGAACCCGCTTCTCGAGCAACAGCTTTTACCACAACAGTTCCCGCACTGATTTCAGGCGTTTCAATTTCAAATAATTTTTGCAGGAATAGAGGATGGGATCGAGAAAGTCGAAGGAAAATACCTCGGGGTGTTTCTTCTACTCTATAGAGATACGCGCGTACGCGCTCACCTTGAGAGTATCGTTCGCCTGGAATTTGGTCTTCGTATGAGAGAATGCCTGTCGCTCGCCCCATATCAACAAAAATAGTTCCACGCTCGATACGTTGCACAGAACCATGCACTATTTGCCCTTCTTGTTTGCCATATTCACCAAGCACTGCTGTTTTTTCAGCCTCACGAATTTTTTGGATAATAACTTGTTTTGCTGTTTGTGAAGCAATCCGTCCATAGTCGTCATGATCTTCGAGAGGAAATATCATTTCTTCGCCAAGCACAGCATCTTTTTTTATTTTTTCAGCATCAGCAAGCATAATATGATGTTCTGGGTTGAAAATATCTTTTTCTTCTTTTTCAGCACGCTCAAAGTCCACCTCCCCATTTTCATCTTGAATAATAACGGTTGTATAGTCAACAATAATTTTTACTTGGAAAAATTCTGTTTTTCCTGAGTTAATATCAAACTTTGATCGGACAATTTGTCCTCGTTCGCCATATTGTTTCTTGTAGGCAGTGGCGAGGGCCATCTCTATTGCCTCGATAATTTTTGCTTGTGGAATCCCGCGCTCTTCTTCAAGTTGATGAAGTACAGAATGGATCACTTTTAGGTCTAACATATGTGTAATATTGTAAGGTTTACTTAAGAAAACAAGCTCGCCTAGGGCGAACTCTTTTAATACATATTATAATATAGGAATTTTGGTAAAAGTCAACTTTTGTACCCTTGCAGCCAAAAGTTTACACTCTCCCTTGTTTTAACCTCTCAAGCTTCTCAATTGGTGACATTCCTTCCATACCCAAACCACGATGTTTTTTGATGTGGTTGTAGTAGTGCAGAAAGAGGGTTAGCTTGTAATTAAAGGTATCCAAATCATCATCTGGAAGTAATCCGAAACGAAAACATTTTTCGTTGAGCGTTCGATGGAATCTTTCGATCTTGCCATTTTCTTCTGGTGAGTATGGCGTGTTTGCTCTGTGTACAATATTTAAATCATGTAAGTTTGCTTTAACAATCCTTGCAATGAATTCTTTTCCTTGATCCGTTCGAATTTTTAATATTACAAAAGGTATTCGTTCTTGAAGTCTCTTTAAAAAATCAACTGCATTCTCGGCTGTTGCTCTGTCATGTGTGTATGCATATGTAATTCTTGTCGCATCATTAACTGTAGTGTAGGTGACCTTCTTAACCCCATATCCGTAAGGGTGTGTTGTGTCCATCTGTATTTCCTTTCCCTCGACCTCGTGTGCATACAGCTTCTTTTCTCATCTTCTTTGTGTGTCGATATATCCCTCAATATATCTAACCCTTCTTTGTTTTAATATTCTAAATATGGTCGTTGGGTGTACATCAATATGGTCTTCAAACAACAACCTGTCATAGAGTGTCTCGACTCCATCCTGCCAATATTTTTTTGATATATCGACCTCCTTTAACTCAACAGCATCTGAAGTTTTGTTGTGAGGTATTCCGCCATGCTTCTTCTTTCAGAGTAATCCATCAATCCCAAATCATTTGTATCTGATTAACCACTTGTGCACCGATTGTCTTGATACCCCTAACTCATCGGCGACTTTTTCTTCAGTTCTCGACTTACTAATTATTCGCAGAAGTTTCTTCTCCTTTAATTCCAAGAAGTCTATTGCATGTTTATTCATGCAAGAAGTGTAAACTTTATTGTTGCAATGGTAACAAAA
>Ga0163155_10000175_pt1 | contig 73722 bp, 61 predicted proteins | sample OliLakLV19SP4G1_FD_148611 | JGI IMG/M metagenome (GOLD analysis project Ga0163155, IMG submission 148611) | Freshwater microbial mat bacterial communities from Lake Vanda, McMurdo Dry Valleys, Antarctica - Oligotrophic Lake LV.19.SP4.G1 | ecosystem: Environmental > Aquatic > Freshwater > Lake >... | reverse complement strand
TAAGTAGCATTCGCGCGCAGCGTGTCCCGTGAATCAAAATCTATGCGCAAGGTCTTCCCTTTCAGCGACAACGTCGGACGATACTGCAGCGGCGGCGACACCACGACTTGGTTGAACACATCTTCCAGCGACACAAACTCATCAAACGTCAGTTCAATGCGCTGCTTTTGGAAGTTCACTTGCTTATTGGGCGTAGATTCCTCCACGACGAGCTGCGGCGGCGTTTCATCGCGTGGTCCACCCACGGGCGGCACGATGCTGGCGCAGCGAGCGAGGAGTATAAGCACTATGATCATTAAAAAGTATCGGTACATATTTCTTTCCTCAAACCTATCCGGTTTTCAAATAACGTTTTCAAAATGCAAAGGAAAGAAAAATTTAGGATGTTGACCGTTTGCCGTTCGTTACCAAAGTGTTATTCAACCAAGCTTTTGTAAATTTTGTTAAAACCCCACGACAAATTTTTACCTTTGCTAGTCTAAAAACGTACCAAGCTATGAGCATTGTCAAAGCCGAAAGGATTGACCAAATATATAAAGCTTTTAAAGGCGAACCACTTCACATGGAAGATATGGACGCTTTTTATCAAAACACTACAGAAGCCAGGGGTGGAGTAGAGCCGCGCAGACGTATTGCCCGCATTTTGCGGCAAAATCAAGATTCTGACGAGCAACTGCTATTCGTCGGGTATAAAGGTTGTGGCAAAAGCACAGAACTCAATCATTTACAAAAGGATATTCAGAATGACTTTCTAGTGCTGAATTTTTCGGTGATGGAAGAACTCGACCCCGTACAGTTGAATTACATCGAACTGTTCATTGTCACCATGGAACGACTTTTTGATGTCGCCAAAGAACGTAATTTCCGTATCAGTAAAGAATACTTGCAAAGCATCCAACACTGGCTTGGCACCAAGGAGATTGAAGAAATTCGGGAAAAGTATAATTTGGGAGCCGAAGCCGAGGTCGGTGCAGAAGGCAACTATGGCATTCCTTACTTGCAAACGTTCTTTTACAAATTCAAACTCTCCGCCAAAAGCAGCCGCTCGCTGAAAGAGACACTCAAAACGAATGTAGAGCCCAAGCTATCCGATTTAATTCAGCATTGCAATACACTAATTACAGAAATACGCCAACAGCTTCCCGCGCAGGGCTTAAAGGACTTGGTACTCATCATCGAAGACCTCGACAAGATTCCCCTCGACCGCGCACAAGAATTATTTTTCAATTATACCAATCAACTCGTGCAACTGCGCACCAATGTAATTTACACCTTCCCGATCGCCTTGTACCACAGCATTCGCTTTAACAATATCAAAACTTACTTTACCAATCTGTACGAATTGCCGATGATAAAGGTTGCTCAAAAGGATGGTACGCCCGAGGCGGAAGGAATGCAAACCATGTGCGACATCGTCAGCGCTCGGATGAACTATCAAACGCTTTTTGAAAATCAAGAGATTCTCAATACCATGATTCGCCAGAGCGGTGGCTGCTTGCGCGACTTATTCCTAATGATTCGAGAAGCCGCCGATAACGCCGCCGACCATGACCGAGAAATAATCACCGAGGACGACCGCTTTCAGGCTTACCAAAAACTCAAACGCGAGTACGCCAATACCATCGCTGACAACGTGGTAGGTAACATCAAATACCCTGTAGAGAAATACTACGAAACCCTAGTAAAATTAACCAAAAGCACAACCAAGCAATTGGACAATACCGAAGAGGAAATGCACCTCAAGCAAAACCTCTGCATCCTCGGCTACAACGGCGAAGGCTGGTGCGACGTACACCCCATTGTGAAAGACATCTTACGCGAAAGAGGAAAATTGTAATGTGCTAATATGCTGATGTGGTAATCCCGACATTCGTAGAGGACAAGTTATGTTGATTGAAATAGAACTTAAAAATAATGCGGACTGCCTACTGCTAACCGCTAACTGCCTACTGAAACATGACTCAACTCACCCCTTCCTACTACCAAGACCTCAATACCCTCGTGCGCTTCCTTACCCGCGAGGGCGAAGGCGGCTATGTCTTCGCGGTCGCCGAGCACCAGGGCATGATACCCCAAATCAATGACACCCTCCTTGATAAAGTCAGAGCCCAAGGCAAAAGCATCTATACCTTCGGTTTTGACTTGGAAGCTGAAGAAACGGGCATCATGGAACAACTGCGCGAACATATAGCGCGTGACCCTGCACCCGACGGACTCATTATAAAAAACCTCGACGACTGCCTCCGCCAACGCGGTACCGCTTTCCTACAAGAACTCAACTTCTCCCGCGAAGCCCTGCACCAACTCAATATTCCACTGGTGTTTTGGGTGAGCAAGGGCAATCTCGCGCTCATCAGCAATCAAGCCGCCGACCTTTTCTCGCAGCGGCGGCTCACCACCGTCATCTTTGAAGCTGGTGAAACGCTGCTGGCAAAAGACGGACACTTAGAAAGCCGCTTCAATTCGGAAAGCCGCAACCCCGAAGACTACGAAGCCCTCACCCTAAAAGTAAACCTGCTCAAAAAACAACTCCACGAAGCCGAAGCTGGTGGCTACACGCGCACCCGCATTGCACGAGACATCGCCCTGCCGCTGGCTACTACTTATTCAGAATTGGACTTGCACCAGCCTGCGCTCGAGCTGCTCCATACCTACGCCGATGCGCTGCCGGAGGAAGACGCAGATAAATGTATTGATATCGCCGATATTTATTTTAATGCGAAACACTATGAGAATGCTTCCAATCGCTATCGCAAGGCAATTGAAAAAATGGAAACGGAAGGTATTCAAAATGAACGCTTGTCCTACACTTACACGCAAATAGGTGATTTGTATTATGAATTGGGGAACTTTATAGAAGCAGAAAGCTGGTTTACCAAAGATCTAACTTTATCTGAAAAGCTGGAACAACAAACGCCTACGGAACTCTTAAAAAACCGACTCGCCATTTCCTATGAACGCCTCGGCGATTTGTGGCAACAAAAAGGTGATTTCAACCAAGCCCTCCTTTTCTTTGAAAAACGCGCGCAACTCGGCGAACAACTCTACCTCGACAATCCCCACTCCGAAACCCTCGGTTATGGTTTGTGTATCGCTTACGAAAGATTAGGGGATTTATGGAAAAATAAAGGCGAATTTGACAAAGCGTTGGAATTTTTTGAAAAGTTAAACGAGTTGATTCAGAAACTATATTTTACAAATCCTCATCACGAGCTAATTAAAAATGAACTCGCCATTTCCTATGCTAAACTCGGCACTTTGTGGCAAGCCAAAGGCGATTTCAACCAAGCCCTCCTTTTCTTTGAAAAATACAATCAGTTTAATGAGGAGCTCTACCGCGACAATCCCCACTCCGAAACCCTCAAAAACGGGCTCGCCATTTCCTATGCTAAACTCGGCACTTTGTGGCAAGCCAAAGGCGATTTCAACCAAGCCCTCCTTTTCTTTGAAAAAGATGCTGAATTAACCGAACAACTCTACCGCGACAATCCCCACTCCGAAACCCTCAAAAACGGGCTCGCCATTTCCTATTCTAAACTCGGCGATTTGTGGCAAGCCAAAGGCGATTTCAACCAAGCCCTCCAATTCTTTGAAAAAGAGGCTGATCTTTTTGAAGAACTCTACCGTGCCAATCCCCACAACGAAAACCTCAAAAACGGGCTCGCCATTTCCTATTCTGACCTCGGCGACTTGTGGCAAGACAAAGGCGATTTCAACCAAGCTTTAGCCTTCTTTGAAAAGTACAATCAACATTGCGAAGAACTTTACCGTGCCAATTCCCACAACGAAAACCTGAAAAACGGGCTGACGATTTCCTACAATAAGCTGGGGCTTTTGTGGTTAGAACAAAATGAGTTGGAAAAGGCGCTACCTTATTTACAACAGGATTTACAACTTACCGAAGAAATCGCTATTGCCAATCCACAAAATATGAATTGGCAAAATAACCTTTGCTATTCTTGGCGCGATTTGGGAGAGGTGTTAGCAGCTTTAGACCGCAACGAAGAAGCCTTACCCCTTTACGAAAAAGCTGCTGCCGGCTGGCAAGTGCTTTGGGAGCAAACCGAATTACCTCCAATCAAAGAGGATTTAGATGGGGTGTGCGCGCGTATCGAGGCGCTCCGTACCGGCGAGCTTTAGTCGCCGCCATACGGGCGTGGCGATTAAAGGTCGCCCGTACAGGCTATTTATGACCTCATAAGATGACTCCACGAACCCCATGAAGTGACTCCACGAACCCATGAAGTGACTCCACGAGCCCACGGAATTGATTTAATGATGCCCGGAGATGCCCCTCTCGACTCCATGAAACGATTCTACGAGGCTATGAAATTTCCACGACGCCGTGGAATGATTCTACGAGTCCACGCAATGATTTCAGGATGCCGCGAGATGCCTCCACGATGCCACGAGATGACCCCGACGATGCCAGGGAACGAGGCTACGATGCTAGGACGTTTCCACGACGCCACGACAGGACGCCACGAGGTCGTAGAATGATTCTAGGAGTCCACGAAGGGAGGCCACGCCGCCGTGGGATGACGCCATGACTGCCATGACCTGCACTCACAAGTCCACAATTTGCGCTCGATGGAGGGCGGGAAGAAGCTTTAAAAGACGGGTAAGGTTTGGCTACCTTTTGGTGAGGATTGTATTGGCAATTTTTTCCGAGTCGCGATAAATGACACCGAGGATGCCGACGAGCGATTGGAAGATGGGAGCAGAGCGTCGGTCGGGCGTGCTTTACAAGCAGAATTTTTTTTAACTTTGCCACAAAGAGCAATAACAGTATGGAATATTTAGAACGCATAACGATTGATACAGAAGTTTGTCATGGAAAGCCCTGCATTCGCGGAATGCGTTGGCCCGTGAAGGTCATACTTGATTTACTGGGTGCGGGTATGAATATTGCCGAAATTTTGGAAGACCATCCAGAGTTGGAAAAAGAGGATATTTTGGCAAGTTTGAATTACGCAAAGTTATTGCTATCCGGGCAAATGATTAAAATTGCGGCGTGATGAATAGTCTCCTTATGTCAGCGTCTCAATAGCTGTAAGAATGCCACTGAAACCCAACCCAAAATTTTTTCCCATTTTCAGCTTTCCCGTTTATCTTTGACGAGTTAACTTCAAACTTCCAAACACCAAACTTCCAAACTAAAAAACCTTGAATTATCTAATCGCTATTGACATCGGCACTTCCAGCACTCGCAGCGTTGCGTTTTCGACCGACGGAAAATTCCTGCATCAGGAAAGCGTGGCGTATCCGCTCGACAGTCCACACGCAGGGTGGCAGGAGCAGAATCCGATGCTCATTTTGCAAGCCGTGTTGGACAGTATGAAGGCGGTGCTACAATATTTGGGTCAGCCGCCCTTGGGCGTGAGTCTCGGTGCGGCGATGCACAGTGTCATTGCGGTGGATGCGCAGGGGCAGGCACTCACGCCTTGCATCACTTGGGCGGACAATCGTAGCGGGGATTACGCCAAAGCCCTCAAAGGCACAATCATTGGCAAAGCTATTTACAAAAATACGGGTACGCCCATTCATCCCATGTCGCCGCTGTGCAAGATTGCGTGGCTGCGCGACCACGAGCCGGAGGTGTTTCAGCAGACTTACAAATTCATTGGCATTAAAGAATATGTGACGTTTCATTGGTTTGGAATATGGGTAGTGGATTACTCGATTGCTTCGGCGACGGGTTTGTTTGATAATAAAAAGTTGGATTGGTACGCACCGGCTTTGGAGTTTGCAGGCATTCACAAAGAACAATTGTCAGAGCCAGTTTCGACGACGTTTATTTTAAACAATTGCAAATCGGAAATTTTAGAAGAATTACAAATTCCACAAAATACACCCGTTGTTATTGGTGCAAGTGATGGTTGCTTGGCTAATTTAGGCGCATTGGCTTTGGAAAAAGGCGAAACGGCTATTACTTTAGGCACGAGTGCTGCCATCCGCATGACGGGCAAGGAGGCAGTTTATGATGAGGAGGAACGTATTTTCAATTATTTGTTGACCGAGGAATTATACGTTTCCGGCGGTGCGTCGAATAATGGCGGCATTGTGTATCAGTGGTTTGCACATCATTTTCTCGGTACGGGTTTGTCCAAAGAACAGGCGTTGCATAAAATTGACGACATCGCGGCGGTTCCAATTGGCGCGGACGGACTGCTTTTTCTTCCTTACCTCACGGGCGAGCGTGCGCCTGTGTGGGATGCGGACGCGCAAGGTATTTTCTTTGGCGTTTCTAAAAATCACACGGTACTCCACTTTCAACGGGCGGTGCTGGAAGGTATTTTATACAATGTGTTTCAAATTGGAAAGGCAATTGAGGAAACGATAGGCGAAATTCAGCATTTGTGTGTAAACGGCGGCTTGGCAGAGGTTCCTATTTTGATGCAAATGCTGGCAGATATTTTTGGGAAACAAGTGCATATTTTAGACCATGAAGAAGGCTCGGCGTTTGGTGCGTTTTTGTTGGGCATGAAAGCGTTGGGTTTAATGCAAGATTTTAAGGAGGCGAAAAAGATGATTGGTACGAAGCGCACGTTTGAGCCGAATGTGGAGAATTATGTAAGGTATCAAAAGCGATTTGCGGTTTTTGAACAATTATATCCAAAGTTTTTAACTGTTAGGAACACGTAGTTTTTTTATTCTAATTGCCCTTATGAGAACCCTCACCGCGTTTTTTTAACCGCAGAGGCGCAGAGGGCGCAGTGTTAAACGCGAATTTTGTAAATTCTATAATGCTATAAATGCTGATTCAGACATTTTTCTCCCGCAGATTTCGCAGATAGCGCAGATTTTAGTTACTTGTGCTGATTTAAAACGATACGACTAAACGAACACCTAAAACCCACATCATGCCACTCCTTATCGTCTTACTCGGTATCGCCGTTCTCCTGTGGCTCATTTTATATGGCAAGATTAATACGTTTTTGGCGCTGATTGTTGTGGCACTCGGCGTGGGACTTGCCATTGGCATGGAGCCGAAAACGGTGGTGACGTCTATTCAAAAAGGCGTGGGCAGTACCTTGAGTGATTTGGCGCTGGTGCTGGGTTTCGGAGCGATGCTGGGCGCGATTATTGCCGAGAGTGGTGCCGCGCAAGTGATTACCAATCGTTTGATTCGCACTTTTGGATTGAAAAATATTCAATGGGCGATGGTGTTGACGGGTTTTATCGTGGGCATTCCCCTATTTTATAATGTCGGTTTTTTGATGGTGATTCCCATTATTTTTGCGGTGACGAAGGTGACGGGGCTGCCGATTTTGTACGTGGGCATTCCAATGGTGTCCGCTTTGTCCACCACGCATGGATTTCTGCCGCCGCATCCTTCACCCGTTGCCATCGTGAAATTTTACGAAGCCGATGTCAGTTGGACTTTGATATATGGATTACTCCTCGCCCTTCCGACGGTCATTATCGCTGGCGTATTGTTTGGTAGCACGTTTAAAAAGAAATTTACGACACCTAATTTTGATTTGTACAAAATGCGTGAGATAGAGGCGGATTTGCTGCCGTCTTTTTGGATCAGCGTACTCACGGCGCTGATGCCGGTGTTACTTATGGCATTGGCTGCCATTGCCAATTTAAATTTGCCGCCTGACAGTATTTTGTATAAAATTTTTGCATTTTTAGGCGACCCCGTCATGGCACTGTTCGTGTCGTTGTGGTTTGCTATTTATGCTTTGGGCACTCGATTGGGTAGAAAGATTTCGGAGGTTATGGACAGCTTGAGCGATGCTATTAAAGCTTCGGCGATGATTCTGCTTATTTTGGCGGCAGGCGGTGCGTTCAAACAAGTGCTCGTTGACAGCGGTATCAGCAATTATATCGTAGATTTGATGAGCGGCACGAATGCTTCTCCCATTGTGCTGGCGTGGAGTATTGCGGCGGCGCTACGGGTGGCACTCGGCTCGGCAACCGTAGCAGGCATGACAGCGGCAGGCATCGCAGCACCGCTGGTGACTCAAACGGGCGCCAACGCTGAACTCCTCGTGCTGGCGACGGGCGCAGGCAGCCTAATGCTCTCGCACGTCAATGACACAGGTTTTTGGTTATTTAAAGAATATTTTAACCTTACGGTCGGGCAAACGCTGCGCTCGTGGACAGTGATGGAGACGATAGTGTCGGTAGTTGGGTTGATTGGATGTTTAATATTGGATATTTTTGTATAAGGATGAAGGTAGAGAGAAGAGGGACACAGGGCTGCTAACTCGACACGAGAGTGCTTTGTCCCTCTACCATATTCCCTCTACCCTCTACAATAAAATTAGTAATAATGATAAAAAGTGTTGGTCTTATCGGCTTGGGTAAAATGGGCTTCAATCTTGCGCTAAACATGGAGCGCAATGGCTTCACCGTTTTCGGCTACGATGTGTCCCAATCAAATGTGGCATTGGCGAATGAAAAAGGCGTGGAATCTGTCAATTCTTTGCAAGATTTGGTCGCTAAACTGCCCTCGCCCAAAGTCATTTGGAGCATGGTGCCAGCGGGTGCGCCCACGGAGCAAGTCATTCAGGATTTGTCGAGTTTATTGAGCGAAGGCGATATTGTGATTGACGGCGGTAACGCATTCTATAAAGATTCCATTCGTCGAAATGACCAATTGAAAGCGAAAGGGATTCATTTTTTAGATTGTGGTACGAGTGGTGGCACGAGCGGCGCGTTGGAAGGGGCTTGCACAATGGTAGGCGGTGAGCGGGCGGTTTTTGACCAATTAGAACATTTTTTCAAAGCGATTTCCATCGAAAACGGCTACTTGTACACAGGTGCAGCAGGCAGCGGTCATTTTGTAAAAATGGTACACAACGGCATCGAATATGGCATGATGCAAGCGATTGGCGAGGGTTTTGAATTGCTGAAAGCCAGTGGTTTTGACATGGATTTTGAGAAAGTGGCAAAGGTTTGGAATCATGGTTCGGTCATCCGCAGTTGGCTCATGGAATTGACGGAAAGTGCGTTTTCAAAAGACGAAAATTTGGATGGTATTAAAGGTATCGTTCATGCGTCGGGCGAAGGACAGTGGTCAGTGGAGACCGCGCTGGATTTGGGCGTTCCTACTCCGATTATGGTTTTGTCGCTGATGATGCGGCATCGTTCGCAGCAAGCGGATACGTTTTCGGGGAAGGTCGTAGCGGCGTTGCGGAATGAATTTGGCGGACACGCGGTGGAAAAAGTAGGCAGTGGGCAGTAGGGAGTGGGCAGTTTGTAGTAATACTCAAAATTGGAAACTATTTCTGTTATAAAATTGTAGAATAATAAAAGACCATTTCTATGAGTGTTATAAATAATGGGAGTGAAATAATTATCACTATACCTGCCGATTTAATCGCTACTGCGGATATTCAAAATTTTTTGGATTTATTACGGTACAAATTTTTAGTGTCCAAGAGTCAGGCTACTCCGGAAGATGTAGCGCAGTTATCCGATGAAATCAATAAAGAATTAGCAAAAGCAAACCGTATTTACACCAATTTATGAAGATTGTAGTGGATACGAATATTTTGATAAGTACACTTATTACGCCAAATGGCGTGGTAGGTTCCTTGCTCATTCAAGAATTGGCAGAATTTGAACTTTTTTCTTGCTATTATTTATATGTCGAACTTTTTGATAAAAAAGATAAAATCCGGAAAGCTTCTAAATTATCCGAAAAAGATTTGCTTGAATTATTATATCTTATTATAAAGCGTATAAATTTTGTAAATGAAAGCTATCTATCTCAAAGCAGTTGGCAAAAAGCAAAAGAATTGACGCAAGGCGTTGATGTTAATGATATTAGTCACGTTGCGCTGGCTTTACATTCGCAAGCAAAACTTTGGACAGGCGACAAACCGTTATATCAAGGCTTGAAATCAAAAGGATTCCATGATGTAATGAACACGGACGACCTTAGGGCAATGCTCAAAACTTAGTTTTATCCTCCTATCTTCTCATCCTCTGCGCTGATTGCGCGGATGAAATTGCAGCACCGTCTCCCGCAAAAATTCCGTATCCAAATGGGTATAAATTTCTGTCGTCAAAATAGATTCATGCCCCAGCATATCTTGGATGGCTTTTAGATCAGCGCCACCTTCAACCAGATGCGTAGCAAACGAATGCCGAAAGGTATGCGGACTCACATTCTTTTGAATACCAGCGCGTTCTGCACATTCTTTTACAATCATAAACACCATAATTCTACTCAAACGCTTGCCACGCCGATTCAAAAAAACAATATTTTCCGCTTCTTTATGAATGTTGTTTTGCAAGCGGCGCACGCCATCTTGATACAATCGAATGTGTTTAATCGCTTCCTCGCCAATCGGCACAATCCGTTCTTTATCGCCTTTTCCGATGACTTTTATAAAACCGATGTCCAAAAATAAATTGCTCAAGCGCAAGTCGGTCAGTTCACTCACCCGCAAGCCGCTCGCGTAAAGCGTTTCCAGCATGGCACGATTACGTACGCCGTGCGGCTCGCTCAAGTCAATCGTTGTCAGCATCGCTTGGATTTCTTCGTAAAATAATACCTCTGGGATTTTCCGTGCTAAACGTGGACCTTCCAACAATTCGGTCGGGTCGGTTTGAATCAAATCTTCGGTGAGTAAATATTTGTAAAAAGTTTTCAACGCAGATAAAAGTCGAGATTGCGAGCGAGCGCCCAAGCCAAGTTCATTCAGCCAAAGGATAAATTCTGTCAGATGAGTTGTTTCCAATTGCTCCAGCGGAATTTCGTACTTTCTTAATTCCAAAAATTGGCACAATTTCTCCAAATCCCGTCCGTAGGCTTCGATCGTGTTATCCGCCAGCGCGCGTTCGAGCAGCAGGTGCGATTGAAAGTTCTTTAGGATGGGTAATAGTATGTTCAACTATGTTGGTTTTAATTTTTAAATTAGAATCACATTTTAGACATGGATAGTATTGCTATCTTTTGTGCGTTGTGTCAAAATACAGTAAAATATATTGAATCCTCCTTTTTTATTGATGTTAAAATTTTGTTAGCATACGAATTATGCGAACTAAAAAATGATTACCATTGTTTAAATTAAAAAACAATAGTAATACTACTTTTAATGATTAAAACACTATTACAAAATTCATTAAAACGCTAAAGCCATGTCACACACCAAATTCTCTCAAGAATATTGCCAAATGCAAGGATTACTTTATGCCTTTGCTTACCGATTGACAAAGAACGAAAATGACGCGCAGGATTTAGTACAAGATACAGCTTACAAAGCATTCAAATACAAAAACTTGTACCAACCAAAGACGAATTTGCGAGCGTGGTTGCTGACCATTATGCGCAATACGTTTATCAATAGTTATCGTCAGAAGAAGCGCCATCAGGTAGTAAATGATAATACGGATAACGAATATTTTATTAATTCTGGGCATTTGATAGTGCACAATGGCGGCGAAGTGAGCATTTCTTTTGAAGAGATTTGGGGTGTAATAAATCAATTGGAAGATTGTACGAAAACATCATTTTTGTTATTTTATCAAGGCTACAAATACGACGAAATTGCGGAAATGTTGGATATTCCGGTAGGTACTGTGAAAAGCCGTATCTTTTTTGCACGGAAGAAAATGCAAATAGCTTTGGAAGAAATGTACAAAGAAAATAGTTGGAATGAGCTTGCTGCATGAACGAAAGGTAAATCAAGTTGTTGCATTAAAGATAGTATTACTATCTTTATATTAAGTCAAATAAACAATTACAGGCTATGCAATTTTTAGCGATTGAATTGGACGTAAACGAGAAATTGTTTTTGCGCAATCCGCAGCGAACGGATTTGGGACGTAAGATATTGAAAGATAGCGTATTACTCATTGATGAAATTGGTTTTGAGAGCTTTACGTTCAAAAAATTAGCAGCGCGAATTCAGTCAACAGAAGCATCCATTTATCGCTATTTCGAAAGTAAATATTTATTGTTGCTATACCTAACCAACTGGTACTGGGAGTGGCTCAAGTTTTGTGTCGAATTGAGTACCATGAATGTAAAAGAATCACACGAGAAACTGAAGCGCATTATCGGTACCATTGTGGATATAGACAAGCGAAACGCAAAAGTGGATTTCATTGACGAATCGGTGTTGCATCGTATCGTCGTAGTAGAAGGTTCAAAGGCGTATCACACCAAAGAAGTGGACGTACAAAATCGGGAAGGTTTCTTTTTGTCTTATAAGTCGCTCTCTAAAAAAATAGCAGACGTGATTACAGAAATCAATCCAGATTTTCCCTATCCACGTGCTTTGGCAAGTAATCTGCTAGAAATGGCAAGCAATCATATTTACTTTGCACTGCACCTGCCGCGCTTGACTGATATTAGCAAAGAGGGAGATACGGTGCAACAAATGGAGGAAATGCTCAATTTTTTTGCGCTCAAATTGCTATTGGTAGAAAACCCAAAAATGAACATAGCCGAACCGAACGCTGAGACCTATTCTCCAACTATGAACAAAAATAACAACAATCACACATCGAGCAACCATTCGACATTGGTCGCTTAAACCCTTCCAAAACACTTAAATTTCTTGTACTTGTGCGAGCGTACTGTCTTGTCACAATCTTGAAATATTTTATTTAAATTTTTTAAACTCAATCAATCTTTAAAGTTATGGTCAAACTAATTGTTAAATCACTTTTGATAACTACCGCAGCTTTATTTTTCACCTCTTGCGCCATAATACGCGAAGGAGAAGTAGGCGTAAAGCGTCGTTTTGGCAAGTACGACAACCAACCTTACACACAAGGACTGAAAGTATTCAACCCGTTTTCAACGACGATTGTGAAGGTTTCGACGCAGACGAACAACATGGAAGTATCGCTCAATTTACCGTCTAAAGAAGGTTTGAACGTTCAGGCAGAAGTCTCTATTTTGTACGGGGTAATTGCCAAAGAAGCGCCGAATCTGTTACGTAACATCGGTCCTAACTTTGAATTAACGGTTATCTTACCCGTCTTCCGTTCGGCAGTGGCAGATGTTACTTCACAATTTGTAGCAAAAGATATGCATACCGGCGCACGGGCTTCGATTGAGGAAACGATTCGCAAACGTATGAGTGACTTGCTTTCAGAGCGGGGGATTGTAGTAGAAGCGGTGTTGTTGAAAAGTATTGTGCTACCGAAAAACTTAGCCAGAGCCATTGAAGAAGTGCTGGAAGCCGAGCAAGCTTCCGCCCGACTGACTTTTGTATTGCAACAGGAGAAACAAGAAGCCGAGCGCAAGCGTATTGAAGCAGAAGGCGTACGCGATGCGCAGAAAATCATAGCCGAGGGCTTGAGCGCGCAGATTTTGCAGTTTAAATCCATTGAAGCGTTCCTTGAATTGGCAAAATCACCGAACACCAAAATCATTATTTCAGATGGTGATATGCCCATGCTGCTCAATCAAGAAAGCAACATGAACACAGGGCCAGCAGTGATAAAGCCGCAAAATACGAATTTAACCGGTAATAGAAATAATTAATTAAGACGAAGGGTATTGGAAGCTGGTTGTAGTGCAAGGCTGCAATCAGCTCTTTTTATTAGCATTAGCCGATTTTTATTTAAAAATGAAATATGCCAGCGTCACAGCTAATTTTGTAAATTTTGATTTTTCTAAAAATAAAAACACTACATTTCAAGATATTTTTTGTAAATCACCCATTTAGAATATGAATAGTCTAACACAACTCACACCTTTACAGCGCTTTTTTCGATTATTACAATTGGACCGGAAAGACATTTACTACGTCTATGTGTATGCCATTTTTGCCGGTTTGATTAGCTTGAGTTTGCCACTTGGTGTGCAGGCGATTATTGGCTTGATTGCGGGTGGTGCACTGTCGGCATCGTTGATTTTGCTGGTAGCGGCGGTGACAGTGGCTACAGCGTTGTCGGGTATTTTGGTGGTGATGCAATTGAGCGTGACCGAGACGATTCAGCGACGCATTTTCGCGCGGTCGGCGTTTGAGTTTGCTTTTCGCATTCCCAGATTACAATTAGATAGTTTGACCAAATATTATCTGCCAGAACTGGTCAATCGCTTTTTTGATACGCTGACTTTGCAAAAAGGCGTTCCAAAATTGTTGATTGATGCTTCAACGGCGGTGTTAAATATCGTTTTCGGCTTGGTACTCATTTCTTTTTATCACCCCTTTTTCGCATTTTTTGGCTTATCGCTATTGTTGATTATTTTCTTTATTTTTAGAATTACGGGACCTACAGGTTTGAAAACCAGCTTAAAAGAATCAACGTACAAGTATGAAGTTGCCCATTGGCTAGAAGAAATGGCACGCTCGATGAATACGTTTAAACTCGCGGGCAACACGCCGCTACCCTTGCGACAGACCGATTATTTGGTATGCAATTATTTGGACAATCGTAAACAACACTTCCGCATTTTGCTGACGCAATACGGCGTGGTCGTCGCTTTTAAAATTCTCGTGACAGCGAGTTTGTTATTGCTTGGAAGTTTCTTGGTTATTGATAATCAAATTAATATCGGGCAATTTGTAGCCGCAGAAATCGTAGTCATAAACATTATTAGTTCGGTTGAAAAATTGATGCTTTCGATGGACACCGTTTATGACACCTTGACGGCGTTGGAAAAATTGGGTAGCGTGACCGACTTGCCGGTGGAGGAAGACGAAGGGCTTGATTTTGAAGCGATTGACAAGGGCACGGGCATTCGCGTCAGCGTACAAGACCTTTATTTTAAATATGAAGACGCCGAACGCCCAACTTTGGATAATATTTCGCTCGAAATCGCAGCAGGGGAGAAAGTGGCGCTCGCAGGTTACAACGGCTCCGGCAAAACGACGCTCGTGCAACTCATCGCGGGTTTGTACGGCAATTTTCAAGGTAATATTAGCTACAATGGTTTTCCGATGCGGAATCTGAATTTGGCGAGTTTGCGGCAGCACATCGGCGACAATTGCTCGCAGGAGAATCTTTTTAGAGGCACGATTATTGACAATATTTCGCTGGGACACCCGGATGTGCAATTGGAAGATGTGATTTGGGCGGCACAGAGCGTAGGTTTGAGCGAATTTGTACAGCGGCTGCCAAATGGACATAACACTATGTTGTTGCCGGAAGGGAAAAACGTGCCGCAGAGCATTCGCACCAAAATTCTGCTGGCAAGAAGTGTTGCACCCCGCCCGAAGTTGTTAGTGTTGGAAAGTTTGTTTGGAAATTTAGATGAAAGTGACCGTTTAAAAATTGCTGATTTTCTCACCGCACCGGACAAAAACTGGACTTTAATTGCAATGACCGATGATCCAATTTTTGCATCAAAATGTCAACGTACCATCATCCTGCAAAAAGGCAATATCATAGAAGAAGGTACTTTTGATAAAATTCAAGAAAGTTATCATTTTAATAAAATATTTAAAAATAATAATGCTGCTGTCGGCAGTTTGTAATTGCCAATAGATTTGCCAAATTTTCAAAATTTGGTAAATCTTTTCCAAATCCGCCGCCGTGGGCAGTTTGTAACTGCTGATGAATAAATATATCCAAGTCTGAGACTTGGCATTATTACAGCATCAGAGGTTGCAAGCTTCTGATAGCTTCATAAAAAATCAAAGAATTAAAAATGTTAAACATATCCACTAATTCCGTCAGTCATCGCATTCGATTGAATGATTATGCTGCCTTTCGGCAAACGGGTATTTCCAAAGCGCACCGTATGATGACGCGCTGGCTGCTGGCATTGATGGGCATTTTTGTCCTCTTTTTGCTGCTGCCGTGGACGCAAAATATTCAATCTAAGGGAAAAGTCACGACGCTTCGACCGGAGCAGCGTCCGCAAGTCATTCCCTCGCCCATAGATGCCCGCATCGAGCGCTGGTACGTGCGCGAAGGACAATTGGTGAAAAAAGGCGATACGATTGTGTTTATGTCGGAAATCAAAGCCGATTATCTCGACCCCGAACTCGTGCCGCGTACCCAACAGCAAGTGGATGCAAAAGAAGGCGCGATTGATTCCTACCAAGATAAAGTCGCCGCGCTGAATGACCAAATTGCGAATATGGAAACCCAATTGCAATTAAAACAACAGCAACTCCGTCGAAAATTAGAGCAAATGGATTTCAAAATTGCCGCCGATGCTGCCGATTTGGCGCAAGCGATTATTCAGGATTCGATTGCCAAAATTCAGTACCAACGCGCTCAAAATCTGTTTGAAAAAGGCATTGATTCTCGGGCTAAGGTGGAAGATAAGCAAGCGAAACTCCAAGAAACAGGCAACAAAATCATTGCAGCGGAAAACAAATTGAATTCCAGTCGAGCCGAATTACGCATTACCCAAGTCGAATTCAACGCGGCACAAGCCGAATATAGCGAAAAAATTGCCAAAGCCCGTTCTGATATCGCCAGCACCCAATCGCAACGTTTTGATGCAGAAGGAGATGTGAGCAAATTGCGCATTCAAACCAGTAATTATACCAAACGTGCCGGATTTTATTACATCACCGCGCCGCAGGATTGTTATATCACCAAAACGGTGACACCCGGCATTGGCGAAACTATCAAAGAAGGCGAAGGTATTGTGAGCATTGTACCGAAAGATTATGAATTGGCGGTGGAATTATACGTCGAGCCGATGGATTTTCCGCTGGTGAATATAGATCCTGCAATTAATAAAAAACCAGAAGTCCATTTTATTTTTGATGGCTGGCCCGCGTTCATTTTCTCGGGCTGGCCCGGTCAGTCTTTTGGTACGTATTTGGGGGAGATCGCCGCTATTGATAATGAAATCAGCTCGAATGGCAAATACCGGATTCTGGTTGCTTATAAAAATAATACCAAGCTGTGGCCCAAAGAATTGCGCGTAGGTTCGGGTGCGCAGGGAATTCTATTATTAAATAATGTGCCGCTATGGTACGAAATCTGGCGAAAACTCAACGGATTTCCACCGGATTATTATGCAACAGAGGAAAAAGCGGAGGAATTAAAACAGAAAACGCCGGTGCAGCTTATTAAGTGAGGGGTGAAACGTGAGAGGTTATCCCATTTTTACCACAAGGTTCACCAAGATTCATCACGAAGGGCGCAAAGTTTACATAGTGTTCTTTGTGCAAAACTTTGTGGCCTTTGTGGTTAGAATATAATAATAAAAATGAAGCACTTATTTTCAATTATCATAGGATTCATTTCGTGTAATATTTTTGCGCAAGATTCAACGAAATTATTCACACAACCCGAATATTTCCAATGGATTCAATTATATCATCCCTTGGTGCGGCAGGCGAATTTATTGACAGCAGAAGCACAAGCAAACTTACGCATGGCACGCGGCGGGTTCGACCCAAAATTATATTCCGATTGGCAACAAAAATCATTTGACGGTAAAACGTATTATAATATTAGCGAAAGCGGATTTAAAATTCCGACGTGGTATGGTTTGGAAGTAAAAGGCGCATTCAATCATACGAATGGTGTTTTTTTAAATCCAGAAAATACATTGCCAAAAGCCGGACAAACCGTTTTGGGGGTGAAAGCTACTTTGGGCGCGGGTTTGTTCATGGATGAGCGACGCGCGGCTTTGCAAAAAGCAAGAATTTTACAAAATGCAAACGAAGCCGAGCGATTAAATGCCATCAACGACGTGCTGTTGGATGCGGCGATTGCGTATTGGGATTGGACGCGAACGTACAACGAAATGCGTGCGATTGAACAAGCGTTACGCGTGTCGCGCCAGCGTTTGCAAGGCATTGTAGAAAGTTATAACGAAGGCGACCGACCGGCGGTGGATACGCTGGAAACGTTTACTCAAGTGCAAAATTGGTCGTTTGAATTAAATGAAGCGCAACTGAATTTTATAAATGCCGGACTCGCTTTATCCAATTTTTTATGGTACGAAGACGACACACCATTGGAGATTTCTGAAACTTTACGTCCTGGGGCACTCGATACCTTTGATACCAAACAACTGCTTCCAGATTTGAATACTTTTTTGCAATTGGTTGAAAATCAGCATCCGCAGTTACGATTTTATCAGTTTAAGTTGAATGAATTAGATGTAGACCGACGGCTGGCGTTGGAGCAATTAAAACCGCGTTTGGATGTGGAATATAATTTGTTGGGCGACGGTTTTGATTTTGGTAGAACTTCCGGTAATGACGGCGGTAATGTAGAAAATCTTTTATTACAAAATTATAAATGGGGTTTAAATTTTAGTTTTCCGATTTTCTTGCGAAAAGAACGCGGCAAGTTGGATTTGACTCGTGTTAAAATATTAGAAACTGATTATACCTTCCAACAAAAACGCCTCGAAATTCAAAACAAAGTGCGCGACGCTTACAACAACTGGCAAAATACACAAACACAAATCGCTTTATATGAGGAGATTACCAATAATTATCGCCGTTTACTGGAGGCTGAAGTCACCAAATTTGAATTGGGAGAAAGTTCTATTTTTCTTATTAATTCGCGGGAGCAAAAGCTCATTGAAGGGCAGTTGAAATTGATTAAACTTCGAGCTGATTTTCAGAAGAATCGGAATAAAGTGGCGTGGGCATCCGGACAACTAAGTAGTGTAGAATAATATTCAGCAACTGTTTCACAATTACCAAATCAGCCCTCCTGCGAAAAAAATCACTATTTTTTTGTAAAACTCCCACAATTACTTACTTTTAGTCGAATAAAAGGGAGCAGGCACCATGAGAGTATTTTTGATATTTCTTCTTTTTTGCGCAGATGCACTTTTTGCACGCTGGTATTATATGTGCCAAATATTGCATAAGTGCGAAGAAACGGCTGTGACACAGCAGCGGCAGGCGCGCCCGCAAAACTTGCAATTGATGCAGGGTGACACGGTTTTGCTGGAAGGCTACGACCAGTTTGTGTTTGACAGCACAAGTGTGTTGCCACGTTTGAATGAAAATAATTCTGCTTTTCTGGATACTTTAGCGGGTTATCTAAAATTATTTCCACAAAAAAATCTGACCATCACTGGTTATTATCGTCCTCGTGAAGAAGGGTTGAAAGCTGGAATGTACGAAAACTTAGGCATAGCACGAGCAGATGCGACGCGCAAATTGCTTTTGAAACGTGGCATTGCCGAGGAGCGAATTTCATTGGATTATAGTAAAAGCACGGATTCGCTCTTGCGGGAGCCCTTACGGTTTAGCACGTATACACCCACCAGCAAGCCCGCTGAATTTGAAAAAGTCCAATTTTCTTTTACAAATATGACTTTTTCGGATGCTAATTTTGCGTATGATTCAGATGAATTTAAACCTGGTGAATCGTTTGTCGCATATGCTGATTCGGTGAAAATCTACTTAGAATTGAATCCCAGTAAACGCATGACGATTATTGGACATACTGATAATACGGGCTCTGGTGCCTATAATTTGAATTTGGGCTTACGCCGTGGACGTAAAGCGCGGGAGTATTTTCAAAATCGAAGTGTCAAATCGCCCATTAAAGTGGACTCACGTGGCGAACGCCGTCCTGCAGCTACCAATGAAACCGAAGAAGGTAGGCAAAAAAACAGACGGGTAAATTTTATTTTGGAATGAATAATGAAAGCGTGAAAAAATATCAAAATAGAACAAGAAAATAGCGAAGCGAAATATCCTAATATCAGAATATCACAAACTATGGATTTCAAAAATTTCTTTTCACAATTTAATACGCCTGAAAGTTATGCTTTACTCATTCTGTGGGCATTGGCTTTTTTATTGGGCATCTTGATTGGTTCGTTGTTACGAGGCGGCGCTATCCGACGGTTGAAGCGGGAATTGGAAGTGAAACAAGCCGCATTAGATGCGGCGCAGGTAGAAGTGACGCGCCTCACCGATGAATTGAACCTGCGAGAAGCCGATTTGCGCAAAGCACAATTTGAAGCCGAAGAGCAACGCTCGAAAGTCACGCGGCTGGCAGATGAAAAAACTAAATTGTACAATGAAGTCTATGGTTTAAATACCGAAATAGAAAAATTACAAAATGCCCCGAAAGTGGATAATTCCGCAACGGTGATAGATTTGCAAACAACCCTCGACCGCCAAAATGAGCAAATCACAGCCTTACAAACCCGCAATCAGGAACTGGAAAATGAATTAGCACAATTGCGGAATAACCCGCCGCTTGCAACACCCGCGCCAGAACCAGCTACCGAAACCATTGAAACTGTTGACTATCTGGCAGAATTTCAAAGTACACAGAATGCTTTGCGCGCACGCTTAGAAGCCTTAGAAGGTAAAATCGGCAATTTGGAAACAGAAAACACAACCTTGCGCACTTCGATAGAAGCCTTGAAAACTACTGATATCATTGCGCCGCCAGCCGAAATGGAAATTGCTAACATTCCCGTTATTTCCACTACCCAACCAGAACCCGTTTGGAATTTAGGCGCGCGCCAAGTTCCCATGCCGCCGCCTATGGAAACGCCCACCGTGGAAGGCGATGACCTGACCCGTATTGACGGCATCGGTCCGTTTTTAGCCAAGCAATTGAATGATGCAAATATTTACACTTACGAACAAATCAGCCAGTGGAATACCGGTGATATGAACGCTGTTACGGAGCAAATCCGCTACTTCCCCGGTCGTATCGAGCGCGAAAACTGGGTGGGACAAGCCGCGCAATTGATACAAGAAAAATCGCAACCCGTAGCCAGTTATAACGCGACAAATGCTATTTACCCTGCTGACCATACCGATTTGAAGGTCATTGAAGGCATCGGTCCGAAAATAGAAACCCTGCTCCGCGATGCGCGCATCCACACTTGGGATGACCTCGCCGAAACTGACCTCGACCGCCTCGACGCTATCTTAGAAGCTGCTGGTGATGACTTCACGATGCACAATCCTGCTACTTGGACCGCTCAAGCCCGCCTCGCCGCCGGTGGTCATTGGGAATTGTTGAAAGAATATCAGGAACAGTTGAAAAGCGGAGGAGATAGATGACCATTATTTGAGACTCCTCCCGAGGCGTTTTTCATCATAAAATATTACAAATAAAATTTGGGCGCATCCCCGCTGCCTGCCGAGATATGGCGAATTTTTAAAATATGCCGTATCTAAAGGCAAGCAGCGGTGTCAGGCTATCCGCTCTATGCCACGCCTCCCGCCAGCCAATCCCGTTGCGGCATACCGCTCCTATCCTTTGCGCAAGTCCACGTCTCCATTGATAGCCTTTTGGTATTTTTTTTTCAAATAATACCACCTATTCCAACCTTCCAAATATTCCAACCTTCCAATATTCCAACCTTCCAAATATTCCAACCTTCCAAATATTCCAACCTTCCAAATATTCCAACCTTCCAAATATTCCAACCTTCCCAGTATTCCAACCTTCCAATATTCCAACCTTCCACCTATTCCAACCTTCCAATATTCCACCATTCCAATAAAAGAAAAAAATTATGCATTAAACGAACTTTTTGTTTTAAAATATTGTATGTTTGTACCATGAATTAAAACAAATTATTATCTAAAACTAACACCTTCCGCATGAAAGCACTTAAAACCATCGGCATTATTCTGCTCGTACTCGTAGGCATTTTCCTTTTGTTAGGAATTGTAGCCCCAAAAAACTTCCACGTCGAACGCTCCATTGTCATCAACGCACCACGCACCGCCGTCTTCCCGCACTTGCAAACTTTTGAAAAACAAAAAACTTGGTCTCCGTGGAACGAACGCGACCCGAATATACAGCACGAAATCATTGGTACGGACGGCACAGTTGGCGCCATCAATCGCTGGAAAAGTAAAGTAGAAGGCAACGGCGAGCAAGAAATAACGGCGATTCAACCCAATGAACGCTTGGAAACAAAGTTGCGCTTTGAAGGTATGGGCGAATCCAAAGCAAGCCTGAGCGCAGCCGATGCCGACGGCGGCACAAAAATTACCTGGACGATGGCTGGCGGAATGCCTTTCCCATGGAGTGTGATGGGTTTATTTATGAATATGGACAAAATGTTGGGCAGTGATTTTGAAAAAGGATTAACCAAACTTAAAACAATAATGGAAACTACACCTAAAACGTATCGCGGCTACACCGTCCAAGAAATGGACGCACCTGCAAAGTATTTCATCGGTCATCGAGAAACCCTTGACATGGACAAAATGGGTACTGAAAATTTCGCGCAGCACATGCCCAGAGTCTTTGCTGCCGTGCAAACTGCCAAACTCGAAATGGACGGAATGCCTTGTGGTTTATTCTTCGTGTGGGATGAGACCAACCGCAAAGTAGAACTGGCGTATGCCATACCTGTAAAAACGAAAGCTGAAGTAAAAGGCTTCAATTCCTTTGAAATCCCAGCAGGAAAATTATTGGTCGTTGATTATTATGGACCTTACACTGGCACTGGCGAAGCGCATTTTGCAATGGATGAGTACGTGAAAGAACACAACTTACAATCCGGTACGCCCGTATGGGAAGAATACATAACCGACCCGATGGCGCAGCCCGACACCTCGAAATGGTTGACCAAAGTCTATTATCCTGTTAGCAAGAAATAAGAATTAAGAAATCACCTGAAAAAAATTAGGCAGCATTTTCCTCGGAACTTGCTGCCTTTTTATTATTATTCCCAACTTTTGAAAGCGTAGTTTTGCGGGCGCAGTTGTTTTTTCTATTTTCACTTTTATTTTACAACGAAGCCAAATGGTACAGATAGAACAGGATTTAGTCGCTGCCGCCGAAAGCTACGTCGGCGATTTTTACAAAGCACATTTTTCAGATAAATATGTTTTTCACGATTTCCAGCACACGCGGGAAGTGGTGGAAGCGACCAAACAAATCGCCGCAGGCTATCCGCTTTCGCCGCAGGATAATGAGAATTTGCTGCTGGCAGCGTGGTTTCACGACATGGGCTACATCGAAGGCGCGGAAGGGCATGAGATGCGGAGTTGCAACTATGCACGAATATTTTTAGAACAACATGATTATCCGAAAGCAGAGATGGAAGTAGTAGTGGAATGTATACGTGTCACGAAAATTCAGGAACTACCAAATACTTTACTGGAAAAAATCTTATGTGATGCAGACCTGAGCCATCTGGGGAGCAAAATGTACTGGGAACATTGCACGCGGCTGCGCCAAGAGTTGTTTCTTACGCAAAACATCGTCATGTCCGAATCAGAATGGGTGAATTTTGAGTTGGATTTCATTACGCAGCAACAATATTACACCGAGGTAGCGCACGAATTATTTGATAAACGCAAGCAAAAGCATATCCGACAATTATTAAAACACAAAATGCGGCTGAATCCTGACACCGTAGATTTAATTGACGATTTGGAAAAAAAAGAGCGCAAAGAAGAAAAAAAGTTACGCAAATCAAAAGGTCCGCTTGGCGATGGCAATGTACAACTCAAAGAGATAGATTTAGGACGTGGCGTGGAAACCATGTATCGAAATATTTACAGAACGCATATCAATTTGAGTTCCATTGCAGATAATAAGGCGAATATCATGTTGAGTGTCAATGCAATTATTATCTCTATTTCTGTTTCTACTTTAGTGCCTAAATGGGAAATCTATCCCAATCTACAAATACCGACGATGATTTTGCTGGCGGTTTGCATGACAGCATTAGTTTTTGCAATCTTGGCAACGCGCCCAAAAGTAACCACTACTAAACTCACGCGAGACGATATTGTAAAACGCCGTGCCAACTTATTATTTTTCGGCAATTTTTATAATATGGAATTGGATGACTTTCACTTCGGTATGATGGAAATGATTAAAGACAGTGATTTTTTATACAGTTCTATGACGCGTGATTTATATTATTTAGGGGTCGTGCTGGCGCAAAAATATCAGTATTTACGCATTTGCTACGGCATTTTTATGTATGGATTAATAGGAGCTGTTATTATTTTTGCTATTGCTTTTTCGGTGTAAAGAATTATAAAGATATTGTGATATTGTGAAAATGGCACACACAAAATAAAGTTAAAAGGACGTATTGAATATTTAAAAGCTGCTTTATTAATTGATTAGCGACTGCATACTGCACACTGGATTACTTCCTTTTTGAAAGCCGATTTCGACTGATGGTACGCTGCATTCGGGATTTGAAGCGACTTACCTCGTCATTGCGCAAGACTTGATGTTTCGTTTTTCTGCCTTGTACGCGGGCACGCCATTTTAGCCAGTTGCGTATGTGCATTTCGTATTTCATTAGTTGAATTACTTCTCCCTCTTTTAAGCCAAATTGCGTTTCAATCGCTTCAAACGGTGTACGGTCTTCCCAAGCCATTTCTACTATCCGATCAATATCAGCAGCAGAAAGTTTATATTTTTCAATTATTTCCATAATAATAACCTAACAATGTAATAACAAGTTGGTTTAAATAAAAAATCCCGACTCCATTGAGAAGCCGGGATCCGCCTTGTAGTTTGTGTTATCTGTTTGGATTATAGAAGAATATATACGTACATTCTCTGTAAAGAGAATACATTTATTTAAATTGAAAGTGTAATTTGTTTAATATAATGTATAGGATACCCATAAGGATTGGGTATTTTTGGACATGACTACGAGATGTATAAACTATGTGGGTAGATATAAAACTGTGTTCTGTGTATAATGCGAAATAAAAGTACAACAAAAATGGATGAAATCCTAAGGATAGACATCTTTTTATCTAATTTTAATCCAAATAAACATACAAAGCCCGTCAACACTGCATTTAGATAAATACATTTTTATTTTTACAATAACCGCCTACCATCAAAAAACGACCCTATAAAAGCCAAAAGTGACCTTTTGAAAATTATAAGCTGTAATAAGCAGCATTTCATACCTTCTCAAAATAACCCACTGTCTGAATCAGAATTTTTAGCATTTTCAGAATCAATATCCCTCCATTTTCCAATTTTCCATCCTCCATTACAGCGTACCGCGCAACTCCTGCTCCCGCTCAATAGCTTCAAAAAGTGCTTTAAAATTTCCTTTCCCAAAAGATTTTGCCCCAGCTCGCTGAATAATTTCATAAAAAACCGTCGGACGGTCTTGCACCGGTTTGGTAAAAATTTGTAACAAATACCCTTCTTCGTCGCGGTCTATCAAAATATTCAAACGCTTCAACTCCTCCAAATCTTCTTTGATCTCCCCTACTCTTTCCATTACATCTTCATAATAAGTTTCGGGTACGTATAAAAATTCAATTCCATTTTTACGCAATTGGTCTACTGTATGTAAAATATCATCCGTTGCTATTGCAATGTGCTGCACCCCCGCACCGCGATAGAAATCAAGGTATTCTTCAATTTGCGACTTCTTTTTGCCCGCTGCTGGCTCATTAATGGGAAATTTTACATAGCCATTTCCATTACTTACTACTTTGCTCATCAGTGCCGTATACTCCGTTGAAATATCTTTATCATCAAATGTAACTAATAATTTAAATCCCATCACATCTTGATAAAATTGCACCCAGTTATTCATCATTCCTAATTCTACATTACCCACGCAATGGTCTACATATTTCAACCCAATCGGTGTTACATCTATTCCGCTTTCTTTTGTAATAAACCCCGGCAGAAACGCGCCCTTATAATGCGTTCGTTCTACAAACGTATGAATCGTTTCTCCATACGTATAAATAGAAGCCATTTTTACTTCGCCCTGTTCGTCGGCTAAAGTCTGAGGTGCAGCCGCACTTTTCGCACCCCGCTCCAATGCTGTGTAATAGGCATATTCCGCGTCATCCACCCACAATGCCAGCACTTTCACGCCATCGCCGTGCTTGTGTACGTGCCGCGCAATCTCATGTTCGGGCGACAGCGCCGCCGTCAGCACAAAGCGGATTTTATCCTGTTGCAATACATACGACACCTTGTCGCGCGTGCCCGTCTCTGGTCCCCGATACGCCACGAGTTGAAAGCCAAAAGCCGTTTGGTAATAATGCGCTGCTTGCTTGGCATTTCCCACATAATACTCAATGTGGTCGGTGCCTTTGAGTGGGAAAGTGTCTTGTTGGATTTCGATTTTATTTTTGGTTATAGCTTCCATTCTATGAATTTTTAATGTTTAATTTTTAATGCTGAATGTGTTATAACTTTTGTTGAGAAGTTTTTACAATAGCTGTAAGAATTCGGATTAATTCACTACAATTCTTTAATAAATCTTCATAATCGTATTTTATTATTTCGCCAGATTTTAGCAAACGAAGCCAATACAAAGTTTCTCTCGCTTCTTTTGAAGCAATTGACATTTTTGCAATGAAATCCTTTTTCGTCTGCGCAGCCGTGCCTTCAGCAACATTAGCCCCAATGCTTGTTCCTGATCGCAAAACCTGTCTGCCAATTGCAAATTCGTGATTTGTTTTCAAAACTTTGTAAAGTTTTATTATTTCCAAAGCAAATTGAAAACTTTTTTCTTCAATTACATTAACTCGCTTATTTGAATCTTCCATTCAACATTAAAAATTAAGCATTAATAATTATTTGAGGCAGCCAACTCCGATAATACTCTCCATCCTCAATCCCCACTGCATACTCCGTCAATTTCAACGGACTAAATGTATCCACCATCACTGCTAATTCCTTCGTTTCCTTCGCGCCAATGCTCTTTTCCACCATGCCGAGGTGCGGACCATGCGGGATGCCGCCGGGATGTAATGTAATTTGACCACGCTCCACGTTTCTACGACTCATAAAATCGCCGTCTACATAATATAGCACTTCATCGCTATCTATATTGCTATGATTATAAGGCGCTGGAATGGCTTGTGGATGATAATCAAATAAACGCGGCACAAACGAACATATCACAAAACCCTTTGCTGCAAACGTCTGATGCACAGGCGGCGGCTGATGTACGCGACCCGTAATGGGCTCAAAATTATGAATCGAAAAAGCATACGGATACACATAACCATCCCAACCTATTACATCAAAAGGGTGATTTAAATAATAATACGGATAAATTTGATCTTGTTTCTTGATATAAAATAAGAATTCACCCTGCTCGTCATGCGTTTCTAAATGGATTGGTTTACGAATATCGCGCTCGCAAAACGGAGCGTGTTCCATGAGTTGCCCAAAGTCATTGCGATAGCGCTTGGGCGTAGTAATAGGACCATGTGATTCTATAATTAAAAGCCGATTTTCTTTACTGTCAAATTCTATCTGATAAACCGTACCACGCGGAATCATTACATAATCGCCATATTCAAATGGAAGTGCGCCATACATCGTGCGCAGTGTACCCGTGCCCTCGTGAATAAAAATCACCTCATCCGCATCCGCATTTTTAAAAAAGTAATTTACGGTGCTCTGCGTGGGCGCAGCGAGCGAGATTTTACAATCATTATTTACCAAAACTGGCTTACGACTTTTTAAGTAATCAGCTTCCGGTTCTATCTTAAAACCTTTTAAACTCCTATGTTTCAATTGCTTATCAAATACAATTTTCGGCTCCACGGAATAGGGATCGCCTACTTGCACAATCTGCGTAGGCGGATGCGCATGATATAAGAGGGAGTGCAAATCGCTAAATCCTTCGGTCGAAAACAATTCTTCGCTATAAAGCGTCCCGTCGGGCTTGCGAAATTGAGTATGGCGTTTTTGAGGTATTTGACCCAGTTGATGATAGTGCATAAAGTATTGTATTTATGTGTTAAAGTGTTTATGTGTTCAAGGTAACGTGTACATGAACACTTGAACACACCAACACCTGAGTACATTACTTCAAATTTTCAAAAACTTCATTTAGCATTTGCATGAGCGTTTCCAATTTTTGCTCGTCGAAACCCTGCCACGTTTTTTCGCGGGCTTGCTCAATAATCGGGAGTGCTTCGGCTATTTTTTGGCGACCTTTTTTCGTCAGTTCAATTCTAAATTTGCGGCGGTCGTCTGCGTCTACCGTTCTTTTCGTTAAGTCTTTTTCGCATAACAAATCAATAATACGCGTCACGGTCGGAGCATCTTTGAACGTCGCCTGCGCAATTTCCAACTGGCTCAAACCATCGCGTTCATTCAATTCTTGCAAAATCACCCATTGGTCAATCGTGATGCCGCAGCCTGATTTCACCAATTGCTCCTGAAAATATTGCTTCATCCGCTTGGAGGCGCGTTCCAGCACAAAGCCGGGCAAATCCGCTGCTCCATGTATTTCTTTTAGCAACGCTGTTTCAATAAAAGCTTCCATTATTTAATTTGTACAAATATAATTGTTATACGAATCATTTGCAAATTTATTTTAAGACTTTTTACGGCTTCAAAAATTGAAGGACCATAATTTGTATCTTTGCAGTTATTCATCTAAAAACCACTGACGAACCCTATTGCTCATGAAGCTATCTATCATTGCTTTTTTAATTTGCGCTTTTTCATTATTTTTTGCTTCGTTTTTATTTTATCCGAAGTGGCAGCAAGGTCGCACGGAAGCCACCCTGAGTTGGGATGTGTCTGGTTATTATTTATACTTGCCAGCTATTTTTATTTACAAAGACATTACACAAGTAGCATTTTTAGATAGTATTATAGAAAAATATTATCCAACGCCCGACCCGCAGCAAGTCTTTCCACATCCGAGCGGCAGCCGCGTGATGAAATACTCGGCTGGAATGGCGGTGCAATACTTACCCTTTTTCTTAGCAGCGCACACACTCGCCCCTATTTTGGGCTATCCGGCAGATGGATTTTCGTTGCCGTATCAATTTGCCATTAGTTTTGGAAGTTTATTAATTGCTATACTTGGTTTATGGTTTACTCGCAAAAATTTATTACACTTTTTTAGCGAAACGCCTACCGCTCTCACCTTGTTATTCATCACATTGGGAACCAATTATTTAGATTATGCAGGCATCAACGGCGCGATGTCGCACAATTATTTATTCACCATTTACGCCATTTTAATAAATACAACCATTACATTTTATAAGAACCCAACGCTCGGAAAAAGTCTCGGCATTGGTGCGCTCGTTGGCTTGGCAGCTTTGACTCGTCCCACGGAAATTATTTCTTGTTTAATCCCTTTACTCTGGGGATTAGATTCAAAAATAGCGATTCAAGAACGTATTCAATTTTGGCAGAAACGCTTGCCAATGCTCATTGGTGCTGGATTTTTTTGTGTTGCAATCGGTAGCCTTCAATTGATTTATTGGAAATATGTAGCCCAAGAATGGATCGTTTATACCTACCGCGAGCAGGGTTTTAGCTGGCTGAATCCACATTTTTACAAAGGTATTTTTAGTTATCGTACGGGCTGGCTGGTTTATTCACCCATTTTATTTTTTGCGCTAGCTGGATTTGTAACATTGTATAAAAAGAATCGTTCGCAATTTTGGGCATTATTTACTTTTTTTACACTATTCATTTACATCGTCTTTGCGTGGGATGAATGGTGGTACGGCGGCAGCCTCGGTCAACGAGCGATGGTGCAGAGTTATGCCGTTTTAGCATTTCCATTAGCGAGTTTTGTGCAGTTTATTTACAAAAAAAGACCTTGGAATTATATTTTTTATGCCGTTTGTTTACTTTTTATTTATTACAATTTGTGGCTCACGTATCAAGCGCATCGCGGTGGATTACTGGTCGTTGGAGAAATGACACGCGGTTATTTTTGGAAAACGGTAGGACGATATGAGATTCCAAATGAATATAGAAAACTATTGGATTCCCACGATTTTTTTGAAGGCGAACGAAAAGATGTAAAAGTTATTTATCAAAATAATTTTGAACAAGATACGACTTCCACGCTTTGCCCGATTCCGCCGATTGAAGGGAAACGCTCGGCTTGCTTATCGCAAACTTTAAAATATACGCCTCCTTATAGTTTTCCATTACAAAATGGGGCTGCGAAATGGATGCGCGTGTCTGCCGATTTTAGATGTCAAGCTAAAGAAGGTGAAAATTGGAAAATGGCGCAGTTCATCGTCCGTTTTATGAATAATGATGAAGAAGTGACGAGCCGCATGATGCGCGTGTATCGTTTTTTGAATGATAATGAAACCAAAAGATTATATCAAGATGTAAAATTACCGCGTAAATTATTTAATCGAGTCGAGATTTTATTTTGGAATGTGGAAAGTGATAAGGCACTGGCGATTGATGGGCTGGAAGCGGAGCTGTTTAATAAGAAATAGAGGATAGGAAGATGGGAAGATAAGAGGATGTAGCGATTTCAACTATTAAATTAAGAATACGTATGAAACCGATATTTTATTTATTCCTCCTTTTTATAATTACTAATTCCGCTACTTGCAAACGCATAACTTTGCCCAACACCAAATGGAAAGTGTTGGAAATGCGGCTGCCAAATACGACTTCCACTCAAATGCCTACCAAAGATTACGTGTTAGAATTCAAAGCAGATAGTTCTATTACAATTAAATTAGATGTTAATAATTGTTTTAGTAAATATAAACTGACGAATAAAAACGAAATCACGATTAATACTTTAGGCTGCACCAAAGTTTGCTGCGACAGCGAATTCGCTCAAAATCTTGCCCAAACGCTTTCTAAAATGGAATTTTTTAAAATTAAAGGCAACGACCTGTTATTTGAAGGCGACGGAAAAATCAAACTCGAATTAATAAAATAATTTTTTGAACTTTCTTTCAACCGCGCTCAACCTTTGTTCTCACATCAATGTTACAACTTTGAATTTTCAATCAAATCAATCAAAACCATCTTATCATGACAACCGCAGTAGCAACCAAATGGGCAATTGACCCAACGCACTCCGAAGTGAGTTTCAAAATTAAACACTTGGTAATCAGCACCGTAACGGGCTATTTCCGCGAATTTTCCGGCAGCATCACCACCGATGGCGAAGACTGGGCAAACGGCGAAGCCGAATTCAGTGCCAAAATAGAAAGTGTAGACACCAACAACGCCCAGCGCGACACACACCTGAAAAGCGACGATTTTTTCAATGCAGAAACCTACCCTGAACTGACTTTTAAATCTACCGGCGTTGAAAAAATTGACAACGAACATTACAAAATCATGGGCGACTTGACCATCCGTGATGTAACTAAACCTTTAGAATTGGACGCGCAATATCTCGGCACCGCCGACGATTTTTATGGACAACACAAAGCAGGTTTTGAAATCACCGGCATCATTAATCGCCAAGAATACGGCTTGAAGTGGAGCGCCGTGACGGAAGCCGGAAAAATTGTAGTGAGTAATGACGTGCGTTTGAACTTGAACGTGCAAGTAGTAAAGCAGCAGGGATAATTCCGCAAATGAGGTGACATCTTCGGTAGAAGGTGTCATCTCATTTGGAGTTTTTTCACATTACTGCATACTCCGAAAGCGCTCGCAAATCAGCTGGGCGAAAGCCTAACACTAAATGGGACTTTGGAACGCCTAATGCTTCCAATTCGGCATCCAATTCAATCTCAGTATTATTTTGTTGCACCCATATATTGCCGGTTTCCGGGTGAATACTGAAATGCAGCAATACATAAAAATGAAATTTCTCCTTTAACCAGCCAATTTGTATTAATTGAAACTGATTGTGAATCAAATCGGTAATCGCTTGGTAACCACCGAGCGAGCCGAGGGATTCATTGTATTCCTTCGCTAAATTTTCAACATAAGTAGTCAAAATTCCTTGGTAATTCTTTATTTTATCAACTATGGTTTCCATGATGTAATCTCTTTAAATTTCTCATCAAATATTAATATTTTCACATTATAATCTTGTACAGAATTTTTAATGCCTATCCTTTCAAATTCTTCTTTATATACTTTCTCAGGTATGGCTATGAACAGCTTTCGGTCTGGTTCAAGCCTTTTCAACCCTGACAAGTAATTCAAATACTGTCCCAAAACCTTGTGAAATTCATTCGCAAACGATATTTCTAAAAATGACTTCGCCTCTACTGCTATTTTCTCAGAACCACGCTCTGCTGCAATTATTTTTTCCGCACCAAAATCTATCAGCCATCTTGGATCATACGCGTCCATTCGGTACGGGTCATGCGTGATTGTCCAACCATCTTTTATCAATGCTTCTCGCACTATTTCATGTAATAAATCTCTTGCCATATTTTAAATTATAAAACAAAGATAAAGGTTTTAAAAGTTCAAAACCTTTCAAATTTTTAAACAACTTCAACCCTTTCATTTTGTTATCTTAGCTACAAATTTAGCAATTTTAGACGATGACTTGGGAAGATTTTAAAGCATTATCGGATACGCTGCCGCAGCAGCCGGGCGTGTACCGCTACCTCGATGAGAACGGTACGATTTTGTATGTGGGCAAGGCGAAAAACTTGAAAAACCGCGTCTCCTCGTACTTTGGCGACCGGAAGGATATGCCCTACAAAACCCGCGTGCTGGTAAAAAATGCGCATCATCTGGAATTCACCATTGTAGAAACCGAAGCTGATGCGCTCCTGTTAGAAAATACGCTCATCAAAAATTATCAGCCGCGTTATAATGTTTCCTTAAAAGACGCAAAGTCTTATTCTTACTTGTGCATCAAAAACGAGCGTTTCCCACGGATTTTCATTACACGATATGTAATAAAAGATGGCTCCACGTACTTTGGACCTTATACTTCTAAAAATCGCTTAAAAACCATTTTGGATTTAATACGACAATTATTTCCATTACGTACTTGTAATTTGGCTCTAACGCCTGAAAATATTGAAGCCGATAAGTTTAAAGTGTGTTTAGAATTTCACATTAAAAACTGCCAGGGACCGTGCGAAGGATTGGAAAAAGAAGAGAATTATAATGAAAAAATCCAGCAGATTAAAAATATTTTAAAAGGTAATTTCGGCGCGGTAACGGGTCATTTTAAAAAAGAAATGCAGCAATGTGCAGAAAACCTGGAGTTTGAACGCGCGCAATTACTCAAAGACAAGCTCTCGGCATTTGAAGATTACCAAAGTAAGTCAACCGTAGTAAGTTCTACTATCAAAGATGTGGATGTGTTTTCGCTTGCTTCTGATGAAAAAGAGGCATACGTGAATTACTTGAAAATAGTAAATGGCGCGGTCATTCACGTACACATGCAAGAGCTGGTGAAAAATTTGGACGACGACCAACAAGATTTATTAGAATATACCATTCCCATTTTGCGGGAGCGTTTCAATAGTTTTGCACCGGAGATTATCGTGCCGTTTGAGGTAGAATTAGCAGATAAAAATTTACAAATTACCATTCCCAAAATTGGCGATAAGAAGAAATTGTTAGAGCTTTCCGAAAAAAACGTACAATATTATTTGTTACAAAAACGCCGCGATGAAGCGAGTTCCACCAAACGCCAAACGCCTGCCGAGCGCATTCTACGCACCTTGCAGCAAGATTTGCACCTGAAAGATTTGCCGATGCACATCGAGTGTTTTGACAATTCTAACATTCAAGGTACGAATCCCGTGTCGTCGTGTGTGGTGTTTAAAAATGCAAAGCCGTCCAAAAAAGATTATCGCCATTTCCATATAAAAACCGTGCAGGGTCCGAATGACTTTGCGTCTATGACCGAAGTAGTGCATCGCCGGTATCGCCGTTTGTTGCAAGAAGGACAGCCGCTGCCGCAATTGATTATCATTGATGGTGGCAAAGGGCAACTCAGCGCGGCGATGGAAAGTATTAATTTACTCGGTATTGCAGATAAAGTAACGGTGGTGGGCATTGCCAAAAAATTAGAGGAAATTTTCTTCCCCAACGACTCCATTCCTTTATATATCAACAAAAAATCAGAATCGCTCAAACTCATTCAACAGGCTCGGAATGAGGCGCACCGTTTTGCTATTACGTTCCACCGTGATGTACGTTCCAAGAATTTTTTGGGTACAGAATTGACGAATATTGCTGGCGTGGGCGATAAAACGGCAGAGAAATTGTTGACGCATTTTGGTTCGGTAAAAAAAATTCGGGAAGCGTTGATGAGTGAATTGATAGCAGTGGTGGGGATGTCGGCGGCGAAGAAGGTACGGAAGTATTTTGGGGATAACGAGGAAGAGTAGACAGTTTACAGTGGGCGGTTGGCAGTAGGCAGTTTTCGCTCGAGGCAGCCCTCACTGCATTAATTGGAACGCGGATGACGCGGATTTTTTAACATTATCAGGTTAAAACTCCCAACTTATTTTTGCTTCATCTCCTTCCAAAATCAGAAAAATTTAGTCGCTTCCTCGTGTGTTAAAAAATGCTCGCTGTTAGCGCGTTCTTCTAGTAATTCTAATAATTGGTCTTCATTCAAATCTTCTATTTCTAAAGCTAGACTATTCGCTGGTTCTATATGAATATGTCCCATTGCTTGCAATGCCCGCATAATCTGCAAAACAGCTTCTTCTTTTTCCTGATTGATATTAATTTGAGAAGTCATACCCTAAAATTATTAATATGAATGCCTCGATTCACCAATCCCTAATCACCTTTCACTTATCACAAAAATTCAGTCTACCAAATCCCGATACTCCTCTGTATAATCGCGGGTCGCAGCATTTTTTCGTTCCCAGGAGGGGATGTACGTATCTTCTACCACTTGCTCATTTTTCTCTGCTAAAATGCCAAACGACCACACCACGTCCAGACTCTGCCACGCTTGTAGGAGTTGTAAAAATTCTTTTTCTTTCGAGGGGTTTATTTCTACTTTGTAAATCATGGTTGTTTAAATTATAAATGCTGTGTAATTATCTCATTCACAAAAACTTCTATACAGATAATAATATGCCAATCAACTGATGTAATACGGGAAATATTATCACAACTTGTCCCGCACGGCGGGATCATCTTATCAGCAAATCGGCATATTATTCCTCTTCTTCCTCAATCGCCTGTCCGTTTCCATTCTGATTCTGATTCTGATTCCGATTATCCGAGTACGAATACTCATAATTCGGCTCCCGATCGCGCTGGCGCACATCTTGAGGCATCGGTCCCAGTTCTTCATTTTCAATATCGCGCAAACGACGCATTTCTGCATCCGATTTTTCGTAGGCTTTTACTATTTCTTTGACCAAACGGTGGCGCACAATATCTTCCGCATCCAAATAAACCGTCGAAATTCCATCCACATGACCCAGCAAATTAATCGCTCGCCGCAAACCCGATTTTTGACTAAATGGCAAGTCAATCTGCGATAAGTCGCCCGTCACGATACACTTTGCGGAAGGTCCCAAACGCGTCAAAAACATTTTCAATTGCATAGTCGAACAGTTCTGCGCTTCGTCCAAAATGATAAACGCATTGTCCAACGTACGTCCGCGCATGAACGCCAGCGGCGCAATTTCAATGACATTCGTGGTCATAAACTGCTGCAATTTATCTTGCGGAATCATATCATCCAAGGCATCGTACAACGGTCGCAAATACGGGTCAATTTTTTCTTTCAAATCGCCGGGCAAGAAACCCAGACTCTCCCCCGCTTCCACCGCCGGACGCGTGAGAATGATTTTTTTCACCCATTTATTTTTCAATGCACGCACCGCCAGCGCTACTGCTGTGTACGTTTTACCGCTACCCGCCGGACCAATCGCAAACACCAAATCATGGCGCTCCGACTGCTCAATCATTTTTTTCTGATTGCGGGTTTTCGCGCGGATTTGCTTTCCTTCGGGACCAAATACCAACACTTTACCGCTTTCGACCGGCGTCAAACGTCCTTCAAACGGGTTGCTGCCACCCATCAAATCCTCTACGACTTGCGTTGGCAATTCTTTGTTTTCTTTCAACAAGCGCACCATCGTTTCAAATTTCGATTTGGCTTTTTGCGTCGCTTGCTTTTCCCCTGAAAGTTTCAAATTACTACCTCTCGACGTAATCGTCAATTCAGGAAAAGCTTTGCGTAATAGATTGAGTTTCACGTTGTTCTCACCGTACAACTCCACGGGGTCAATGCCCTCGACTGTCAAGATAATTTCGCTCAATATTCCTCCATTTTTGGAGACGTTAGACCTTAGATAGTAGGCTTTAGATTTCGCACAAACCATGAATGCTGTACAGTCTAAAAATCAATATCTATTGTCTAAAATCTAAAATCTATTGTCTAATAATTAAATGATTATTTTTGCTTAAAGTTACAAAATTTTTTAGCTGGAAAGCGTTATTAAAATCGTAAATTTTAGAATGCAAATCGTCACCTTCACGTCCGACTTTGGAAATCAAGATTACTACGTTGCCATCATAAAAGGCAGTATTATCAGCCGCGAAAGTCAAGTCCATTTTGTGGATATTACGCACAACATTAAAAATTACGATATAGTTCAGGCAGCGTTTATTTTTAGAAATGCGTGGCAAAATTTCCCGGAAGGCACGATTCACCTCCTGAGTATCAATGACTTCGACAATGCGCATCAAGGTTTTATAATCATCAAACACGCTGGACATTACTTCCTCGGACCCGACAATGGCTTGTTTTGGCTCGCCTTTGGTAAAATGCCCGACGAAGTCTATGAATTGCCAAAAATAGAAAACAGCAACTTTCCGCTGAAAGAAATTTATTCCAACGCCGTTGCTTACATCATCGCACAAAATCCATTGAATAAAATTGGCAATAAATTACAAAGTATTGCACAACGCATTGCTTTACAACCGGTTACCAGCAAATCGCACATTCGTGGCTCGGTCGTTCATATTGATAATTTTGAAAATGTGATTGTCAATATCAGTCGGGAATTATTTGATAAAATTGGAAAAAATCGCTCTTTCTCGCTCTATTTCAAACGCCACGACCCGATTACGCGCCTCTCTAAAAACTATTATGATGTGCCGATTGGTGAAATCCTGTGTCTGTTTAATTCTGCTGATTGTATTGAAATTGCGATTAATATGGGCAAAGCCGCGAGTTTATTGGGTTTAAATGTGGAAGACGTGGTACAAATTGATTTTCAGTAAAAAAAAATTGTGATTGGTGATTAGTGATTTGGCGCTCTTTACTTGTACAACTCCGAATTTTATATAACAAAAAAATATGTTAAAGCGACTCGTCAAACTACAACTTCAAGCCAATAAAACGGACGATTTCATTCAAATTTTTGAGGAAACCAAACAACGCATTCGCAACTTCCCCGGCTGTCAGCATCTTGAGTTGTGGCGCACCGAAAACATTTTTTTCACGTATAGCATCTGGGACGATGAAGAAGCATTGGAAAATTATCGCCATTCCGAATTATTCAAAACGACTTGGGCGCGCACGAAAGCACTGTTTTCGGCACGAGCAGAGGCGTGGTCTTTTCTAGTGGAAGATGGGAAGATTGGAGGATGGGAAGATTAGCACACATTTTCCTATCTTCCTATCCTCCAATCCTCTTATTTTCGCAGCATGGAAATTCTACAACTCTCCGATTACAATATCTACGTCGGCTCTATTCAAGAAAGCTTGGCACAATTTTTACAAGACAAAAGTTACTCGCGCCATGTCGTGCTGTGCGATGAAAATACCGAAAAATATTGCTTACCCACTCTAGAACAACATTTTACAAATATAAATTTTTTAGTTGTCAAAATTCCCGACGGCGAGGCGTATAAAAATATAGAGACGTGTCAAAGTATTTGGCGACAACTCATGGTGGCGGGCATTGACCGGAAAGCGGTGGTGTTAAATCTTGGCGGTGGCGTGATTGGTGACATGGGCGGTTTTTGTGCGTCTACCTTCAAGCGGGGCGTGGATTTTGTGCAAATTCCGACGACACTTTTATCTCAAGTAGACGCTTCCATTGGCGGCAAGCTGGGCATTGATTTTGCAGAAGTAAAGAATAGTATCGGTTTATTTTGTAATCCGAAAGCGGTGTTTATTGATTCGATTTTTTTAAAAACATTGTCGGAGCGCGAGTTGCGAAGCGGGTTTGCGGAGATTATTAAACATAGTTTGATAGCAGATGTAGAACAGTGGCAGAAGATAGGAAGATTGGAAGATTGGAGGATTGGAATAGAGAAACTTGTAATTCCATCGCTTGAAATAAAGCAGCGCATCGTCGAAGAAGACCCATTCGAAAAAGGCATTCGCAAAGCGTTGAATTTTGGTCACACGATTGGTCACGCGGTCGAAAGTCTATTTTTAAAAACCGAAAATCCCTTGCTGCACGGCGAGGCAATTGCGATTGGCATGATTTGCGAAAGCTGGTTGTCGCACAAGATTTTAAATTTATCAGCAACTGATTTACAAGATATTACAAAGTTTTTAACGCAGCTTTACGGTCACACGCACATCCCAGAAAATGATTTTGACATTTTGTTAGACCTCATGCAAAACGATAAGAAAAACGAGCAAGACCGTATCAATTTTAGTTTAATTCAACCCATTGGCAATTGTGTGATTAATCAACATGGTGAAGTAGAAGATATTTTAGACAGTATTCGTTTTTATAATGGTGAAGGATCGTAGCAGCGTCCTGAGTACTATCGTATGTGCACCAAAGCTATTTTAACCTACGTGTAACACTCTGACTTCAAATAATTTATATTTTAACTTGAAATACGGAGTGGCGGCTGCCGGTTAATCACCCGGAGAGGATTGATTAACCTAGCCTTTTTTGGTTACTTTTTTTGGCAATGAAAAAAAGTGACAAAAACTAATCGCAAAGAAATAAACTAAATAATATCATGAAGCTCAATTCAATACGCGTATTTAAAAATATTAATGTTTATTCAATAGTCATTTAGTTTTACGGGTTTCGCAGAGATTCAGTATTTAAAATTATCCAAGGAAAATTATATCTTTACAAAAACATTGCCGGAGAGCGGTTGTATTCTACACCAAAAGAGAAACCTATGCAAGATTGGCGGAATTATTTGTTTGAAGAAGAGGCACAACAAAATTATCGGACGATTGTAAAATGGATGTGGCGGCTCACCTTTGTCGGGCTGGGCGCGGTCGTCTTTCTGTTTATATTTCTGTCTTTCACCAACTTACCTTCGGTGGAGCAATTAGAGAATCCAAAAAGTGAACTGGCTTCCGAAATCATTGCCGACAATGGCGAGGTGTTCGGACGTTTTTATACCGAAAACCGCGTGCCCGTTGGCTATGACGATTTATCGCCCAATATTGTGAAAGCACTGATTGCAACGGAAGATGAACGTTATTACAAGCACAGTGGCATTGATTTTGAAGCGTTAGGGCGCGTTTTTGTGAAAACGTTTTTACTTGGAAACAGCAGTTCGGGTGGAGCCAGTACGATTACCCAACAGTTGGCAAAATTGCTTTTTACAGGCGAAAAGGGTTCCGGCTTGACGCGGATTTTCCAAAAATTTCGAGAATGGATTATCGCCGTGCGCTTGGAACGCAAGTACACCAAAGAGGAAATCATGGCGATGTACCTCAATAAATTCAACTTTATCAACGGCGCTTATGGAATCAAAGCGGCCTCGGAAATTTATTTTAACAAAGACCCCGATTCCCTGCGAATACCCGAAGCAGCCATGCTGGTTGGTATGTTGAAAAATCCCTCCTTGTTCAATCCGCTGCGCAGACCGGATATGGCAGTGCAACGTCGGAATGTGGTGATGGGGCAAATGGAGAAAAACAACTTATTATCTGCGTCCCAATTTGCGCAACTTCGAGAAGAGCCTTTGGATTTACACTTCACGCGGCAGACGCACATTGATGGCATCGCGCCTTATTTTAGAATGGAACTGGGCAAGTACGTGAAGGATGTTTTAGCGACTAAAGCCGACAAAAAAGCAGATGGCACACCTTATGATATTTATCGAGACGGTCTGAAAATTTATACCACGATAGACCCGAATATGCAGCGCATTGGCGAGGAAGAAATGCGGAAACACTTAGCAAATGTGCAAAAAACTTTCTGGCAGACGTGGCGCAAAATGGACCCGTGGAAATACAAAAGTAGCTCCCCCAACGAAACCAGTCTGGAAGTGCGCGCGGAAATGTTGAAAAAACTCGTGCGCGAGTCCGACCGTTACCAAGCCCTACGCAGCAATTATATCGCCGATATTTTAGACCGCCTCCAACGCGATGTGGACGATTTACGCTTCAGCGAAGACGACCGCGAGGTAGAGCGCATCATCCGCGAGTACGAAAAGCCAGGCTATTTATCGAATTTGGTACAGAAAAAAATCATCAGTTCTAGTCTTGCAGCGAAGTATCGGCGCGTGCTAGAAAACGCTTTGTTTCCGAGTCTGCGCACGCGCTGGGAGCAATTGCAGGAAGTTGCTACACGAGAATTCAATACCAAAATACGCATGACGGTTTTCGCTTATAATAATAAAATGGAGACCGATACGACGATGAGTCCACTGGATTCAATCAAGTACCATCGAATGTTTTTGCAGACGGGTAGCTTGGCGGTTGACCCCGTAACTGGACACGTCAAAATGTGGATTGGCGGTATCAATCATAAGTATTTCCAATTTGACCACATCAATATCAATCGGCAAGTGGGCTCTACCTTCAAACCTTTTGTGTATGCGACTGCCATTGCCATTCAAGGATTGTCGCCGTGTTTTCAAGTGCAAGATGCGCCCGTGACGATTGCGCCCGGAGATGGTAATTTTGGTTTACTACAATCGTGGACTCCAAACAACTCGACGGGCAAATATTCTTATTCTACCGTGAATCTCAAAGAAGGTTTGCGCCATTCTATCAATACCGTTTCTGCTTTTTTGATGAAACAATTGGGCGATACAGAGCCGGTACGTGGTTTAATCAATCAGATGGGCATTGACAGCAGTGCGCGTTATCCGAATGGTCGCTTGCGTGTACCGCAAACTCCTTCTATTGCATTGGGTGCCACCGACTTATCCGTGATGGAAATGACAGGTGCGTATGTGACTTTTGCCAATAATGGTGTTTATAACAAACCGACTTTCATTACTCGGATTGAAGATAGAAATGGAAAAGTCATATATGAAGAATTGCCAGTAGAACGCGCCGCTTTGCCTCCAAACGCCAATTATGTAATGGTAGAAATGTTGAAATACGCCGGCACGGGTCTGTGGGGTATTCAAACTGAAGTAGGTGGTAAAACGGGCACGACCAACGACTACGTTGATGGTTGGTTTATGGGCATCACGCCACGCCTCGTGGTAGGTACATGGACGGGTGGCGAAGACCGTTGGGTGCGCTTCCGCTCAATTACACACGGACAGGGCGCGTATATGTCCAAACCCTTTTTCCGAGAGTTTATCAAGCGCTTAGAAAATGATAAAAGTGTGGCTTGGGATGTAAATGCCAAATTTCAAATACCCGCTGGTGACTTAGGAATTGAATTAAATTGTGCCAATTATCGAGGCGATGGACCTTCCCGACGCGAAGGTGTGGATGAAGAATTATTTACCGAGGATATTTTTGGCGACGAACAAGCCAGCAAGGAAAACCAAGAAAAGAAAGAACCGCAAGAGAATAAAGATTTAGACGATAATGAGAATTAATGTGCTAATTTGCTGATGTGTTAATGTGCCGATTCGCCCGCTAATGGCGAGGACAAGTTGTGCTGATGTGCCGATTTAACTATAATGTGCCGAGGATTTATTAGCATATTATCAAATCAGCACATTGGCACATTGCATTTTACTATCTTTACCAACAGAACCTGAACGCCTATTACCACTATGAAAAAATGGATTGTAGCACTGTTGTTGACGTATGCGCTGTGGCAAATCGGCTGCGTACCGCCTTCGGAAGAAAAGATGACCGACATCAAGCTGGACTTGAAAGACCCGCAGTTTCAAAAAGTAATGAATTTGCAGGATAAGCAGCAGTTGGATAGTTTGTACGCGTATTTTCGGCATCCTAATCCCACGTTTCGATATTTGGCGGCAGCGGCATTTGGCTCTATTCGAAAGCCGGAAGCCATTGATAGTCTGGCAATTCTATTAAAAGATGAAGTGGCAGAAGTACGCGCTGCCGCAGCTTACGCTTTAGGGCAAACTTATAATGTACAAGCCGAACCCTTACTCATTCAAGCCTTTGAAAGCCGCGATACTGCTGGCGTTTATAAAAAATCGAATCGAGCTATTCTCGAAGCCATCGGCAAATGTGGCACCGCCGAAAGTCTACAATTTTTAAGCACCATCAAATCCTACCAACCCAAAGATACCGCCCTGCTGGAAGGACAAGTCTATGGTATTTATCGTTTTATGAATCGTGACACGCCGATTGTAAGTCAAGCAGGGACCGACCGGATGCTGTATTTGGCTGGCAATTCCGTTTATCCTGAAAGTGTGCGATATGTAGCTGTAAATTATTTGGCGAGAACACGCGGTTTACAAATTGATAGTTTGGCTGCACTTCCTTTGATGCAGGCTATTAATGGCGAAAATAATCCAGATATCCGCATGGCGTTGGCGGTTGCGCTTGGAAAGGCGAAGACTGCTCCTTCTCGAAACGCTTTATTACAATTATACAATCGAGAGACCGATTATCGCGTCAAATGTAATATCCTTAAAGCGTTGACCAATTTTTCGTACGCGAATGTACAAGCCACTGCGCTCCGTGCTTTGCGCGACCCAAGTGTACACGTGGCTTCTACGGCAGCGCAGTTTTTTGTTAGCAATGGCATTCCAGAAGATGCGACGGCGTATTGGCGCATGGCAAAAGACACCGCGCTGAACTGGCAGGTGCAAGTGGATTTATACGCGGCAGCGCTTCGACATTTGCCGAGTTATTCCGGTGTCTATCGGGAAGCAGTCAACAATGAATTGCGACGGAGATTTGCGCAAGCAGTTTCTCCTTATCACAAAGCCGCGATTTTAAAAGCCTTAGGCGAGTGGGGTTGGAATTTTCGATTTATTCAAAGAGAAGGATTTGGATCGAAACATCCGGCAGTGAAGACAGGAAGTATAGAAGCATTGGCAGCATTGAGTGAGCAAAAAAATTATGGACGATTTTTCGGTTCGAGCAAAATTGTAGCCAAAGAAATGGCAATTTATTTGAAACAAGCCATTCTAAGCGGCGACCCTGGAATGATAGCCGTTGCAGCCGGAGCCTTACGTACGCCAGAACGAAATTTTAAAGTACAATTGGATAGCTTGGGTTTTTTAAATCGCGCGTTGGCAACATTGAAATTGCCGCAAGAGATGGAGACGTATAATGAATTGCAACGAACCATTGATTTTTTTGAAGGAAAGAAAACCGAGCCACGTAAACCAGATTTTAATCATCTGATAGATTGGGAAGTTTATAAAAATTTGAATCCAGAACCCAAAGCAATTTTGCGTACCAAGCGAGGTGACATCACGATTCGGCTCCTGCCAGATATCGCGCCGGGTTCGGTCGTCAATTTTGTAAAATTAGCAAAAGACGGCTTTTTTGATGGGAAAAATTTTCACCGCGTCGTCCCGAATTTTGTCATTCAAGGCGGCTGTCCGCGTGGCGATGGGTATGGCAGTTTGGATTATTCGATTCGCTCGGAGGTAGCGCAGGCGTATTACGACCGCGAGGGCTACGTGGGCATGGCTTCCGCCGGACCCGATACGGAAGGAACTCAGTTTTTTATCACGCATTCTCCAACGCCACATTTGGATGGAAAATATACGATTTTTGGGCGCGTGATGGAGGGTATGAATATCGTGCATGAAATACGCATCGGAGAGGTGATTGAGAAGGTTCTTATTCAGTAGAGGGATAAGGGTAGAGGGTATTTGGACTTCCCGTATTACAATTTTCTCCCGCAGATGGCGCAGATTTTCTCTATTTATCTGCGAAATCTGCGTAATCTGCGGGAGGTTCAAGACAAAAACACTTTAACACGGTAAAACCATAGCACTAAAAATGAAAACTACGCCGCTGACCGAAAAACACATCGCCCTGGGCGCGAAAATGATGGAATTTGCGGGTTATAATATGCCGATTTCGTATAATGGAATTAGCGAAGAGCACAAGGCGGTACGCACGAGCGTGGGCGTGTTTGACGTGTCGCACATGGGCGAGTTCATCGTGAGAGGCGCACAGGCACTGGATTTGATTCAAAAAGTAACTTCCAATGATGCGTCAAAATTGCAAGCGGGCGAAGCGCAATATTCTTGTTTGCCAAATGGAAAAGGTGGAATTGTGGATGATTTGTTGGTGTATCGGTTGCCGGAAGATATGAGCGGCGAGAATAATGCATCGTTTATGCTGGTGGTGAATGCGTCGAATATGCAGAAAGATTGGGATTGGTTGAATGAACACAATACGTTTGATGCAAAATTGATAAACATTTCGGAGCAAACGGCACTGCTGGCGGTACAAGGTCCAAAGGCAGCAGAAGTGCTACAATCCTTGACGGACGTGGATTTGAAAAGCATGAAATATTATACCTTTCAAAAAGGGACTTTTGCAGGGGTTGACAATGTGCTGATTTCGGCGACGGGCTACACCGGGTCGGGCGGTTTTGAATTGTACGTCAATAATGAAAGTGCTGTAAAAATATGGGACGCGATATTTGAAGCTGGCGAATCGTTTGATATTCAAGCAATTGGCTTAGGTGCGCGCGATACCCTGCGCTTGGAAATGGGTTTTTGTTTGTATGGCAATGACATTGACGACATGACTTCTCCGTTGGAGGCAGGTTTGGGTTGGATTACTAAATTGCAAAAAGGAGATTTTATAGATGCTGCATTTTTAAAACAGCAAAAAACAGCAGGTGTACCGCGCAAATTGGTGGGTTTTGAAGTGCAAGACCGCCGCGTGCCGCGCCATGATTATTTGATTGAAGATGCGAATGGTAACGAAATTGGCAAAGTAACTTCTGGTACGCAGTCGCCCTCGCTGGGCATCCCGATTGGGATGGGCTATGTGCAGACGGAATTTGCAACGCCAGATACGGAGGTTTTTGTGGTAGCCGGTGAAAAGAGATTAGCGGCGAAGGTAGTGAAATTGCCTTTTTATCAAGATTAGTACTCCGTATTTAGTATTTGGCATTTAGATGTGATACTGAGTACCAAATACCAAGTACCTTTTCCTAAACAATTTCCATGCTATTGCTATTTACTTTGGAGTTATTCAATTTTCTGAACGTTTTGAAATTTAATTAAAAGCGCTTATGCAGTTTGAGGATGCGAAAGAACGGTTTATTCAGGCGTGGGGTACGCTGGGGTCTAATTGGGGAGTGAATCGCACGATGGCGCAGATACACGCGCTGCTGTTGGTGGCATCAGAGGCACTGACGACCGAAGATATTCGAAAAGAATTAGATATTTCTAGTGGCAATGCCAATATGAACCTGCGGGCACTCATGGATTGGGGGTTGGTACACAAAAAGTTAAAACCGGGCGAGCGCAAAGAATACTTTGTAGCAGAAAAAGAAATGTGGGAAGTGGTGAAAAATATCATCATTCAGCGCAAAAAGCGAGAACTGGAGCCGATGCTGCGCGTGCTGGAAGAATTGCAAGATATAGAAGTGACCGATGAAAAATCGGAAGAATTCGCCAAGATGATTAAAGAAGTGAAATTGTTTGCTGGTAAAGCAGATACAACGTTGGATTCATTGACCAAGTCGGATTCCAGTTGGCTGGTCGGCACGTTTATGAAAATGATTAAGTGAGTAGGCAGTTCTCAGGGTGCAGTTTATTCGGGACTGCCCACTGAAAACTGCCTACTGCCTACTTATTTATCGTCTCCAAAGAAAGCAAGAATTTTATCCGCCAATTCTAAGCCAATCAATCCTTGTGCTTCTTGGGTAGCTGCTCCAATGTGCGGAGTCATAGAGATTTTCGGGTGGTCGAGAATTTCTTTGCGAGGTTTGGGTTCAAAATCAAATACATCCAAACCGACACCTGCCAATTTTCCACTGTCTAATGCTTCCAACATTGCCTCTTCATCTACTACACCGCCGCGCGAAGTATTGACCAGAATCGCGCCTTTTTTCATCATTGCAAATTCTTCCTTGCCTATAAGCGGTTTACCACCAGAAAAAGGAACGTGCAACGTAAGAAAATCGGAAGTGCGCAATACGTCTTTTATATCCATTGTCTCCATCGTGATGGAAAAATTCACATTTTCACTGTGGAAAAGTGTCAAGTCAATATTTACTTCATTCACCGCAATATCTGCGGGTAGTACTTTCATACCAAGCGCCAAACCGATACGTGCCGCTTCTTGTCCAATTCGTCCGAAGCCTATGATACCCAAAGTCTTACCGCGTAATTGAAAACCTTCGGAGTACGTTTTTTTCAGTTTATTGAAATCGCCCCCAATCCGCATGTGGTGATTGGACTGATGTATAAAACGCGCCAATGCAAACATGTGTGCAAATGCCAATTCCGCCACGGACTGTGAAGAAGCCGCTGGTGTATTGAATACAAAAATGCCTTTACTTTCGGCGTATTCGGCATCAATATTGTCGAGTCCGACGCCACCGCGAGCGATAATTTTCAAATTCGGGCATAAATCAATCAAGTCTTTGCGTACTTGCGTCGCGCTGCGCACGATGATGACATCATAATCGGGGAGTACTTTGGGCAGGTCTTCCTGCGCCACTTTTTCTATATCCACCTGATACTCCGCTTCTTCGAGCAGTGATAATCCGTCGGGGTGCATGCCGTCGTTAGCGAGGATTTTTATCATGTTGTTTGTGTTTTTTGCAATTCGAGTGCAAATAAAAGATTTTTAACCCTGACTTTTAGTTTAAACGAAGAAAATTATTGTGGGAGGCTGGAGGTTGGAAATCGGATATTGGGATATTGGGAAGTTGAGATATTTAGATATTGGGATATTTTTCGCTTGTTACTTGTTGACTTTTACAGCGCTCACCGCATTTTTTTTACCGCAGAGGACGCAGAGCATATAACAGTTTAATCGTTTTTTATGACAAAAATCAGACGAATCCAAATTCCGCCTGTGTCGGTAGTCGAGGGCAATTTTGGGAAACGAAAATAATGCCCGCTTGAATTGAAAACGGGGATTCGCGTGAGGGATAGCAGCGGTTCCGTCCCGCAGGGCGGAAAGAGCGGATAGCCCGACCCCGCTGCCTGCTGAAATACGACCTACTCCTAACATTCGCCAGATTTCGGCAGGCAGCGGGGTCACGCCCTGAAAAAGTCAAAATGTAAAATTTTAAATGTAAAAGTACGCAACAAGCGACCCAAACACTTTCACACAAAAACCCAATAATACTCAACCGGCTTTCTCAGAGTACGTCGGGAAAGTGGCGATTGTATAATGCGAGAATTTTTGTTTGCTGGTGACGGGGAAAACGTACTGCCGCGAGAAGCTGGACAGGAACGCGCCGAATTCTTCTTTGCGCACGTTGCGCGAGTTGGTGCGGAAGACGTAGCCGATGTGGTCAATGTTGCCTTCTTCGTCCCAAAAAACATGCAAGCGCACTTTTACGCCTTTGATGTCAAAATTTATTTTTTTGGCGTACTCTTCCAGTGATTTCATCATTTCGAGCCACTTGTCGAAGGCGACTTTCATATCATTATTGGAAACTTCGAGCAGGGACGTGGCATAATTCTGTGCCAAGGCATCGTACGCCGCTTCGTTGGTGCCGAGTTGAAACACACGTGGGAGCGGTACGGCAACTTTAGCGGTGGTTTGCGCACTTGCGAAAGCAGCAACCAACAAGAAAAGAGATAAAGCAAAAGGTAATTTACACTTCATGTTTTTGGAATTTGAGCAAATTTAGGAAATACAAGGCAGCACTTAAAACTTTAGGACTTTTTTCTATATAATTTATGGAACTATGTGACTTTTGACGCGGTTTAATGTCATAAGTAACGCGACGGGCAGTATAGAATTGCCAAGTAAGCAAAAATAAACTAAAACTAGCTGGAAACGGTTCTTTAATCGTTGAAATGCGTTAAAATATCTAAAATATAGTAGAATTTGTACTCAAAATTTTATTTTTGAGCAATATGATGATAGACCTTTTTTTCCTGATTGTGGCGGGCTATGGATTTTTTCTTGGCTTTACGAAAGGAATTATTCAGACGGTTTTTACCATCCTGTCCTATTTGTTTGGGTTGCTGGCAGCATTCAAGCTTTCTCCGGCTGTGACTCGTTTTTTGGAAACTGCGATGGGCAGTGACCATCCGATGTTATTTGTGGCGGGTTTCTTGCTGGCGTTTTTTGGTACGATGCTGGCGATTCGTTTCGTTTCCAAAGCCTTATCACAAGGCATGATAAGTGCTAACGTCAACATTATCAACCAAGTAGCTGGCGGTGCGTTGCTGGCTTCGCTGCTGACGTTACTATTTAGTTTATTACTTTGGTTTGGTACACAAGCGCATATTATAAAACGGGAAACGCTGGATGATTCTATGACCTATCCTTATTTGAAGGAGTATCCAACGATGGCTTGGAAAGTTTTTGGTAGATTAAGACCTACCCTTTTAGAGTTTTGGGATAATTCAATAGATTTTATGGACCGCGTGGAAAAAGTAGGTGTGGAAAAAACCGAAGGCGAGCCAAATATTTATGACATCGAGGAAGACGACACGCCTGATGAAGAATAACGTATGCGAATTTCCCGTTTAATTTGGCTGCTTTTTGTACTGAATAGCGTCGTCAATTTGATTGGCGAATTGACCAATAACCCTATTCTTACTTTTTTTTCAAAGCCGTTATTGATGCCTTTGTTGGCAGTTTGGTTTTTATTGCGTTTTAACAGAAAAACAATTCAACGCTTTCGCAATCTAATTTTTATAGGGCTGCTTTTATCCACCGCTGGCGACGTGCTTCTACTTTTTGTTGAAACAAACGATTTATTTTTTTTAGCAGGACTCGTCAGTTTTTTATTGGCGCACTTGTGTTACATCGCTGCTTTTTTGAGCTATCCGAAAGTGAGAAACGGAAATGTAGCTCGTCAACCACTACTTATTTTGCCATTTTTAATATTTCTAATTGCGTATAACCTACTGCTTTTTCCAAAGATTTCTGTTGATTTGCGCGTTCCGGTTATCATTTACAGTGCAGTCATCATCGGCATGGCGATCAGCGCGCTCAACTTGCGTCGGCTCATTTCTACTGCCGCTTTTCAATCCATCTTTGGCGGTACACTTTTGTTTGTCATCTCAGACAGCCTACTCGCTTTCCACAAATTCTATGACCCAACCGCCATTCCATTGGCTGGTTTTTTTATTATGCTCACTTACATTTTAGGTCAATATTTTATTATAAAAGGCGCTATCCAAACTGCCCATCTTAGTATTTAAATATTTTAACAATACGGTCGAGCCATTGCATTTAAAATTATACAAGGGTGATAAATTGTGTTCATGTATTAAGCGAACAAAAACACATTAATACAAAAACACTACTTTCCCCTCAATTGTCATTTCACTTACCATTTTTCGCAGCAGCTAAATGGATGTGCCGCTCGTTTCTCCATTATACATCCATTTAAACAAAATTATCATGCGACTACTCCCCATCGTTTTATTACTTGTCTTTTCTTTAGAAGGTATTTCCCAATCTTCCAATATTACTTTAGTCTATCGCCTCTCGAATGAAGCGTACGAGCAGAAAATACGCAGCGATACGTTTAAACTTACCCCTGCCGATTGTCAATTCTTGGTTGGCAATGATGATACGCTTAATAATTTGGAGCCAGGTTATTACATCTATGCTTCCGCCAATCAAGAAGACCTTCAATTATCATTGATAGATTATACGACGCTCTCTACCATTGTGCTCAATAATGAACGCGATTTTGCCATTCAAGTGCTCGATACTGCCGGGCAATTACTAAATGCAAATGTCTGGTTGAATAATAAGAGTATAAAATATGATGCGGCTACAAAAAGTTATCGGCTACCCAAACATAAAAAAGGGGGATTGTTAAAAGTAGCGGCGCAAGGACAGGTGGTATTTTATGAAGTGGAGGAAGAAAATATTTATCGGTATAATCGCCATTTTCAGCAGACGCGCTTTGGATATTATGTAATGACTCCCGTGCGCTGGAGTAAGAATATTTATCGTTATTTTAGAGAAGGTTTTCAATATGATAATTGGCATATTAACTGGAAGCGGCTCAATCCTATCAAACCAAAACCAAAGTTACTTAAAGGGTATATCGCGCTCAATAAACCGATTTACAGGCATGATAATACTTTGCAATTAAAGGCTTATGTGGCCGACAATAAGGGAAAATATTGGAAGAAAAAATTGAAGTTAAGTATTCAAGAAGATGGGGGTTATGGTAACTTTGTTATAGATACAACGGTTCTAACAAATGAAAATGGTTCAATTATATTTAATCTACTATTAACCGATTCTTTACAATTAGATAAAAATTATTATATTACTATAAAAGATGCCGCTTCAAAATATAATAATGGCTTATCTCATACTTTCAAACTCGAAGATTATCAATTAGACGAAGTAGATTACACGTTTTCCAGCACGCAGCCAGCGTATCAAAAAGGTGAAAAAATTATTTTAACTGCCGAAGGAAAAGATAAAAATGGTTTTACGATTCCTGACGGCGAGGTCAAAATTGTAGCGTTAAGAGGTAATTTGAAATCAACAGACGTGGCGGAACTTCGCATTCCTGACACGATGTGGACATACACGCAAGCATTAGACACGCGCGACGCAACTCAAATTATTTTCCCGGATAGCTTGCTGCCAAATGCGGAGTTGGATATTCAATTCAAGGCAACATTTACTAATAGTAATGGAGAATTACACGAAAAAATGGTAAACGTAAGTTATGCCGCTCTACTGCGAACGATTAAAATGGAATTACAAAATGGTTACATCATCGCGGATTATAAAGAAGGGGAAAAATCGGTGCCCATTGACGCGGAATTAGAAATTTCTGGCGTTGAAAATATTGACTTTATTAAAACGGTGCAATTACCGCTAAAAGAAAAGTTACATCCATTTGCAGATTATTACACCATTACGATTGATAAAAATATTTGGCAAAGCCTTTCGGTCGGCGATGAAGAAGCCAGCGTTGCTGCGTTCGGTAATTACATAAAAGATTCTGTTTTTATAAATATTACGAATCCGCATCAAATTCCGGTAAATTATTGGATAAGCAAAGGAGAAAATATTATTAAAAAAGGACAAACCAGCGAAGCGCAATTTCAGTGGCAGCACGAAGATAAAAGTCAGCGACCTTATCATTTACGTTATCAATACTTGTGGGACAGTGAAACGGAAAGCAGAGATATAATTATTCAATCTTTTAAAAATATATTAAATATTGAGGTAGAGCAATCTACAAAAGTGTTGCCCGGCGCGCAAACGCAAGTAAAGGTAAAAGTAAATGACCAACAGAATAAAAAAGTGCAGGGTGTAAATCTCACGGCGGGTGCGGTAAATGCACAATTCAACTCTGCCGGTAGTTTTTCGCCCGTACAAATTGATTATAAGCGAATTAAGCCTTTAAAAAAGTATGAAAATTTTGAATTAGATCGGCAAACTCATTTCAATAGAAAACACCCGCTGACGAAAGAATGGTTGAAAAAATTTCAATTGCAAGACCAATTGTATTACCAATTACGCTTTGCTGAAAAATCTTTTTACGCCCATTATGACACAATTACAAGTGACAGTTTTTACAGGAATGTAGCGCAGTTTTCACCTTATGTCGTAAATAAAGGGCAATCCCAACCGATCATTATGATTTATTGCAATCGAAAATTGGTTTATTATTATGAAGCAGATAATAACACGCCGTATAGTTTCGTCGAGAAAGAAGGTTATAATTTAATCACCATTCGCACCCCGAAATATGAATATTGGATTGACAGCGTACTATTGAAAAAAGGGCAAAAACTCGAATTTTCGATTGATGAAACGGGGTTTGCACAGGATACGTTGATTCACCGTAAGCCCATGCCCGATTCACTAACCCAGCCGGAACGGACATTATTGAAAGGAAAAATGCTGTTGCTGCTAAAAAAATCATTGGCACTTTCCACGTATTATCTTTGGCAAAATTCCAGTGCTATCCATTCCTTTACATTGACAAATGATACTAAAAGATATGATAACACTCCAATAATCTTCGGACCTTTTAACCTAATGGAGCGGACGCATTATGTGGAGCAAAATAGTTTTAGAAGTCAATTTCTTTTTGAATCCGGCTTTGAGTACACCATTTTGCCACGGCGGGAGCGTCTGTATGCGTCCCAATATTTTGACAAAAAGATGCCGTTGCCAAAAAAATTAGCACCTAAAAAGCCAGGGCAAATCGTTTATAAACCGTCTGATATTCAATATATTGATCAAAATTTATTGATTAATATTCCTTTGCAATCTTACTTTAGAAATGGGGTGGACACGGGCGGCATTTATCAATTTTTTTATAAACCGACTGCTGAGAAACACCTGATTGCGTTGGCACTTGTAAAAGATTCTTCCACCTTGATAGACCGATTTCAACCCAATATAACTTTATTTGAACCCTTACCAGTTGGCAATTATACCCTTACTTTAGTGAATAACTTACATGAAATTTATCGACAAAAAGTTGAAATTAAATTAAATACTTTGTTGTATCATAATTTTAGTAACATTATATGGCAGCAAGATACGGTAGGTATTGTAGCCAAATTATTTCATACAACACCGCTATTTGATAAAAACGATGACATTGGATGGCAGGAGCAATTTGATATTCCCAATGCTCTTGGCAATGTAATACAAGGATATATTTTAGATGAAAGTGGCGAGCCGCTGATAGGCGCGAACGTTTGGGTAAAAGGAACCACTACTGGCACTGCTACGGATATAGATGGGTATTATTCGATTACGATTCCTTATGATTTGGAAAACCTAACCATTGTAGTGAGTTATACCGGATTTAATACGAGTGAGGTGGATGTAAATAAAAACAATTCGATTGTAGATGTAAAATTAGATAATTCGGGTGCTGCATTGAGTGAGGTAGTGGTAACCGGCTATGGTATCGCAAGTAGCAAGAATCTAACTTCTTCCATTTCTAGTGTCTCTATTGACAATTTACAAGCTCAAGCCGCAGGACTAACCATAAATCCAAGTGATATTCAAATAAGAGGGTCAAGGTCTCTTGGAGAATATTATTATATAGATGGTGTAAGAATGGATAATAATGCTAAAGCTAAATTAGATTTGTCTAATCCCGAATTATTACAAAGCAGCGGTATTCGTTCTAATTTTAAAGATTATGCATATTGGCAACCCAATCTGATAACTGACCAAAATGGCGAGGCGTATTTCACCGTCACTTATCCTGATAACATTACCAGTTGGAATACATTTGTACTGGGCATGGATCGAAAACTCCGTGCGGGCGTGGCTTATGGCAGTACCAAATCCTACAAACCTTTGCTGGCACAGCTCGCAATGCCTCGTTTTTTGGTGGAAGGCGATGAAACAGATATCATAGGAAAATCGGTTAATTATACGAATGATACGTTGGCGGTAGCAACTTCTTTTAAAATCGGCGACCAGTTATTACAAGAAAATAAAGCAAATGTAACGGATGGTTTAATAGAAAAAGCGAACATTATTACACCTGCGCAACAGGATAGTCTGCAAGTTACATATACATTACAAATGGGCGAGTATCTGGACGGTGAGCAGCGCAGCATTCCCATTTTTCGGAAAGGGCTGGAGGAGACGAACGGTTATTTTTATGTTTTAAACAAAGATACCAGCTTCACTCTCAAGCCATTACATGCGCAAGGCAATGCGGAAATATATGTAGAAAACAATGCGCTCCACACGATTCTGCGGGATATTGAGGGCTTGAAAGATTATCCGTATGGCTGTAATGAACAGACTGCGAGTCGCTTGTTGGCGCTGCTAATGGATAAAAAAATCAGTGAACAATTAGGTAAAAAATATACCGGAACCAAAAATATTACCGCCATGATAGAGCGCTTGGAGAAAAGTCAAAACAAAGACGGCTCTTGGGGTTGGTGGTCAGGCAATGACTGGAATCACTGGATGACGGTGTATGTAACAAGCGCCTTTCACGAGGCGAAAAAAGCAGGTTTTCAGAGTAAGGCATTGGAGAAGGCTTTACAATTTATTACATCGAATACCAAAGAGTTACATCCAAGCAATTTAGTTTACACACTCCATTTACTTGCAGAATCGGAAGTGCCGTTTGATTTTGAAGCGTCGTTGGCAAGGTTGGACAAAATGGATTTGGATTTGTATGAGCAGTTTATGACCATTCGAGTCAAGCAAAAATTGGGTTGGAAGTACACATTGGATAGCCTTTATAAGCATCAGCAAAAAGACATCTTTGGCTCCGTTTTTTGGGCACAGGAAGATTCTTATTGGTACAGCAAAACCATGCATCCTACCCTATTAGCCTACGAAATACTGCGTGCCGCCGGTAAAAAGGAGCAACTTTCGCCCATTCGGCAGTATTTTTTGCAGCAAAAAAGAGGTAATGCCCGTCTCGGTTGGGATAATACGTTTAAAACGGCACTGGTTTTGCAAACGATTCTGCCAGAGCTTTTGGAAGAAAACGCTGCAACTAACGATTCCACTACCTACTTATCTATCAATGGGACAAAGATTTCGGGTACGCGCCACCGCGCTACTTACACCGCCAATCAGGACCTAACTATTGTGAAATCCGGCAACACGCCGCTATTTTTTACGGCGTATCAGCATTTTTTCAATCCAAATCCAGCTATAAAAGACAGTTTATTTACAATCAAAACTACATTATATCAAGATGGAAAACCAGTTGCTTATTTAAAACAAGGCGAAAAAGTGACGCTAAAAGTGGAAGTACATGTAAAAACAAAAACGGAATATGTAATGTTAGAAATTCCAATTCCAGCAAGTTGTTCTTACTCTGAAAAGTCCAATGGCTGGAGGTTTCCAGAGGTGCATCGCGAATATTTTAAAGAAAAAACGGCGATATTTTGTCAGGAATTACCGGAAGGAAATTACACGTTTTCGATTGAATTGGAGCCGCGTTTTACGGGAAATTACACGTTGAATCCGGTGAAAGTGGAGCAGATGTATTTTCCGGTTTTTAATGGAAATAATGAGTTGAAGAAAGTTCGTGTGGAATAGGTTATAATTTCTCTTGATTCTTTCGCTTGTTGCGTAATTGGAACGCGGATGACGCGGATTTGGCGGATTTTCGCGGATTGTTCGTGATTTAGACCTGACAGGTTTTAAAAACCTGTCAGGTCTGCGTACCTTCGTAAAAAGTAAAAAAAATGTTCATTTTATTAGTTTCCATAGTTTTGAGTTTATTTGTAGCGATGTTATTTTTGAATGTGTACTTTCGCGTGCGCGTGCTGAAAGTGTATAAAAGGCTGGTACAGAATCGGGTAGAATTTGATGCGGTACATTTTTTTAATTCAAAAAAGATGGAAGAGGAGATTTATCCAAAGTATCCGGCTTTCCGAGCAGATATTGAAATTTTCGTGCGGCATATGCGCTATTCCATCAAAATGGCAACGGTTTTGATTGCGTTGATTACATTATTTGGGGCGGTTTTGATGTATTTTCGGCACGAATGAATGTGGCGCATTTCAAAAATGTGCCACATTTGCACGCAAAAAGCGTTATATTTGTATTCATAAAAAAGCAGCGTATGGAAGCGGTTGAAATAAAATCAGACTACGAAATTGAACGTGGAAAACCTATGCCCAGTAAATTACACGCCGCCTTGGAAATTAATATTGGTTTTTTGCTACGAGCAAATTATCGAGATAAGTATAGAGCTTTTACGGAATTAACTATTCAGCTTCCATCTGGTAAGGGAGGAACGCCTGATATTGCCATTTATCCAACGATGGAACTTAATTGGCAAAATGACGAGATTAAAATGAAAGATGCTCCACTTGGTGTCATTGAAATTTTATCGCCCAGCCAAAACATTCAGGAAATATTGGACCGAAAGCCGCAGTATTTTGAATTGGGTGTCAAATCTTTGTGGTTGATTATTCCTACTTTCAAAACCATTTACATCTATTTTAACGAAAACGAATATGATACTTTCGCAGACGAAGACATTTTAGAAGATAAAAACCTGAATATCACGCTTCCGCTGAAAGAAATTTTTTCTTAAACTGCTCTGCATCAAATTATTGTAATAATTCTCTCAAAATTTAATTCCACTTTCCAGCTACTTCCCTTGCCAAAATCCGCTATATCCCATAGCTTTGGACAAATATTTTAAATAACCTACATGGAACTGAATGAACTGAGTGAACTGGAAGACGCGGTGCGCAACTCCCCCGACAACGTGCCGCTGCGCAAACTCTTAGCAAATGCCCTAATGAAACACAAGCGCTACGAGGAAGCGGAAATCGAATGGAAAGAAGCGTTACGCCTCTCGCCGAATGACATAAATCTAAAAGTTGGTCTGGCAAATGTCTTTTATGAGCAGCAAAAACTGGCATTAGGATTGGTAGTAATTGAAGAATTGGTACAATTGCCTGCGCCGCCTGCGAGCGTGTGGCTACTGTACGCCAAATTATTATTGAAAGCCAAACAAGCGCCCGAAGCTCAGGAAGCCTACGAAAAAGCGGTATTGATTGACCCGAATTTGCGCGATGCTTTTTTAGAATCGGATATTAATTTGCAATTGAAATCCAGTACGTACGGCGAGCCGGAAAAAATCAAATTGCGACAAGGAAATGAGTATGACGATGATAGCGAAGGCAATAGCGTGGAAGTAGAACGTCCAAAAATCCGGTTCGATAGTGTGGGCGGCATGGACAAAGTGAAGGAAGAAATTCGACTGAAAATTATTCATCCGCTCAAGCATCCCGATATTTATAAGGCGTATGGTAAAAAAATTGGAGGTGGGATTTTGTTGTATGGTCCGCCGGGCTGTGGCAAGACGCACCTCGCACGAGCGACAGCGGGGGAAATTCAATCGAGTTTTATTTCGGTTGGAATTAGTGAAATTTTGGATATGTATATTGGACAAAGTGAGCGGAATTTGAGTGCGTTGTTTCAAAAAGCTCGCTCGATGAAGCCGTGTGTCCTGTTTTTTGATGAAGTGGATGCCCTCGGTGCCAGCCGCAGCGATATGCGCCAAAGTGCCGGAAGACATTTGATTAATCAATTTTTGAACGAAATGGACGGCATTCAAGGTGACAACGAAGGGGTACTCATCCTCGCTGCTACGAATGCGCCGTGGCATTTGGACGCTGCGTTTCGACGACCGGGACGATTTGACCGTATCATTTTTGTGCCACCACCGGATGAATCCGCACGCGAAGCCATTTTTAAAATTCAATTGCAGGAGAAACCGCTTGGCAATATAGATTTTAATCGCTTGGCGCGAAAAACCGCCGAGTTCTCCGGTGCTGATATTCAAGCTATTGTGGACATTGCTATAGAATCCAAATTGGAAGAGGCAATGCGCAAAGGTATTCCCACGCCGCTCGAAACTGGTGATTTTGAAAATGCCTTGAAAAAGCACAAAGCGACCACGAAGGAATGGTTTGGCACGGCGAAAAATTATGCGTTGTTTGCAAATGAAAGCGGATTATATGATGATATTTTGGATTATTTGAAAAAGTAGCACAGGCTTCCAGCCTGAAATCGTACCACAGACTTTAGTCTGCCACGCATCTCATCAACCTGAAGGTTGGGAGACGAAGTCAGCCTAAAGGCTGTGGTACAAATCAACTAAACATGAACCACCACCTCGAACGCGGTCGCCTTTTACTCGAACAAAATCGCCTCCCAGAAGCAGAGCGGGAATTCAAACAAGCATTGTCAGAAGACCCCAACGATGCCATCGCGCTGATGCTGCTGGCGGAAGTGTGTATTCAGGACAATCGCTATGTAGAAGCACTACAATATAGCCAACAAGCCGTAAGTCTGGAACCGGAAATTCCGAGTTTGTATTTTACCTTGAGCCGAGCGTATTTATACACCAAGCAGCCGAAAAAAGCGCGGGAAGTGGTGACAGAAGGATTGCGTTTGAATCCGTTAAACAGTTATATGTATCTGGTGTCGGCGAGTATAGGATTTTATGAAGAGAAATGGCAAGAAGCACTCGAAGCAGCCGAAAGTGGCTTGGCATTGGATGCAGAAAATGTGCAACTCATCAATATGCGCACACAAGCGCTCGTAAAGCTCAACCGCCGACAGGAAGCGGCCGAAACAATTGATTACGCCTTGCACCAAGACCCAGAAAATGCCTATTCGCACGCCAACAAAGGCTGGGTGCAGATTGAAAAAGGACAGTATAAAATAGCGGTAGATAGTTTTCGGGAAGCACTGCGCCTCGCGCCGGATAACGACTTTGCTCGGCACGGATTGAAAGAGGCGATTAAAGCGCAAAATCCATTATACGCGCTCATCTTGCGCTATTTTTTGTGGTCGGCGAAGATGAGTCAACAAGGACAATGGTTTTTTATCATCGGCATTTATGTTGCGTATCGAGTATTGATTGGGCTTTCGCGGTCGTATCCAGCACTACAGCCGTTGCTGTTTCCATTGATTGCGGCGTATGTAATTTTTGTGTTTTCGTCGTGGATTGCCAAACCGGTTTCCAACCTATTTCTACGTTTGCATCCCTTGGGCAAACTGGCATTGACGAAAGATGAAATTTTGGGTTCTAATATCGCGGCAGCACTGGCAGCCGGTTCGTTAATAAGTTTGGTCGCTTCTTTAATAACAGGCAGTGAAGACTTAAATTATTTATTCATTTTTCTGGGCGTAATGCTCATCCCGGTGGGCGGCGCATTCAATGTAGACCCTGATAGCAAGGCGCGACGCGCACTCGGCATTTATGCAATTGTACTTGGTGTGGTAGGTGCGATTCCCTTTTTTCTACCGGAAGCCAATTTTTTCTTTCTTATCTTTGCGCTTGGTATTTTTGCGTATAGTTGGGTAGCGAATTACTGGATTTCTAAAGCTGGGAGAGAGTTTAGGTAAACGGTAAATGGTTATATGAGGTGGTTCGGTAAATTGAGACAGGTGACTTGCAAGATTACGTAAAATTTTGTAAGTAAATAGCTTCCCATTGATTGGGTGTTTTATACCCGATTGCTGAATGCCTTCTTTTGGAGTTATAGTACCCCTCCATAAACTCAAAACATTCGGTTTTAGCATCTTCCAGCTCCAAAAAAGCACCTTGTTGGAGCAATTCAGTTTTAAAGCGGCTAAAAAAAGATTCGGCAATGGCATTGTCATAACAGTCCTCGGCTCGACTCATGCTCTGCTTACACTTCCACTGGTGGAGCAAAGCACGAAAACGCTTGGAGACGTACTGCCCACCCCGGTCAGAATGGATGACCAAACCGGGTGCGGGTTTTCGGCACTCCAGGGCTTTGGTTAAAGCCGAGATGATTAAGCTTTCCTCCATGTTGGGAGCTACTTGCCAGCCCACCACTTTTCGGGAATACGAGTCAATCCACGTTGCCAAATACACAAAACCGCCTGCGGTCAGGGGTAGATAGGTGATGTCGCCGACCCAAACTTGATTGGGACTAAAGACCTTAAAGTTGCGATTGCCCGCCTCATCCAACAACAAATTGGGGCTACTCCGCTTGCCGTGTTTACTATCGGTGGTCTTGGGTACAAAACTTTTGGGCTGTAAGGCTTGCAAGTCTTGTGCCTGCATTAGCCCACGAACCCGCAGCCTGCCCATGGCTTGTCCTTGCCCTTGCAACTCGGCGGCGATACGGCGCGTGCCATACCGACGCTTGTGTTCCCAAAACACCGCCTTGACTTGCTCCATTTGTCTTTGCTTTTGGTCCGCTTTTTCCCCCACCTTGCCCTGTTTGAACCGATAATACCCTGCCCGACTCACGCCCAGTAGCTCACACATTAAGCCTACCGGAAATTCCGCTTCCACGCCTTGTATCCATTCGTAGCGCTTTACTCTTTTAGTTGACTGAAAATGCTCACCGCTTTTTTTAAAATATCGCGCTCCAATTCCGCTCGTTTGACTTGTGCCCGCAAGCGTTCATTTTCTTCCAACAGTGCCAACATACCCGGGTCTGATCCTGCCGCTTTAACCCCTAAATTTGCCTTTTGCTGCGCTTTCCACCGATAAATCAGATTCTCTCCAACATCCAGCTTTTGCGATATGTCCCGCGCCGACTGCCCGTTGGACATCATTTTCAATACTTCTGCCTTAAATTCCGCGTCGTATTTGCGACGCTGCTTTTTTTCTTTCATAATGCCTAAGTTAAGCAAGTTTTTTGTCTCGCTTTTTTAGACCATCTCAGTTGTCCATTCGATTATAACAACGTGTTTTTGCTAAAAACTGATAAATCCGTAATTATTTTAAAGAATCCGACATTTCCCAGCCAAATATTTGAAAAAAGGATTAATCTCCATCTTTGTGGATGGAAAATTCATACAGCAGTAAAAGCCTTGACCACTTGGGCATCGTAAGTGGGATGATAGACGAATTAGGGATAGTAGAGGAGATAGACAAGTATGTACAAACAGATGGTAGTGAGCGGGTGTTGAGTTTGGGGTTGTTGTGCAAAGCTTTGATGTTAAATGGGTTAGGTTTTACGCAGCGGACAATGTACATGGTGCCGACGTTTTTTGAGGGCAAGCCGACCGAACAACTTTTGGGGAAGGGGGTTCAATCGAGCCAGCTCAACGATACGGTACTGGGGCGGTGTTTGGATGCCCTACATGGTTACGGTTGCACCACGCTTTATGCAAATTTGGCCCCTGTGATATGCAAACGCTTGGGATTGTCGCCGAAAAACGTCCACATGGACAGTACTGACTTCCATGTGGATGGGGTGTATAATTCGAGGGAATCGGAAGTGGAAGGACAGGTTATCCATGTCCGGCAAGGCTATAGCCGAGACCATCGCCCCGATCTGAACCAAGTGGTGTTGAACCTGATCGTGGACAACGAAGCCGGCATAGTCTTGCACATGCAGGGAATGGACGGGAACATGAGCGACAAAACCGCTTTCAACAATACCATCAAGGAACATATCGGTCAATTACAGGCTGTTTATGACATTGACTATGTTGTGATGGACAGCGCGGGTTATACCGAAAAAACCTTGTTGGACTGCGGAACAACGGTCAAATGGGTAAGCCGCGTCCCGGAAACCTTGAAAGAGAGCAAAAAGGCCATTGAAAGCACCTATGACAACTGGCAAGCCCTATCGCAAGGCTATCAATATGTACCCTTGGATTCCAAATATGCCAACATTGGGCAACGATGGTTATTGGTCTATTCGGAAGAGGCTTATGGACGGGAGATCGGGACGCTCAAAAAGAACTATGCAAAGGGCAGCGACAACGAATATCATGCTTATTTGAAATTGGTCAGGTCAGGCTTCGATTGTATCAAGGACGCCAAAAAGGCGGCGGACAGTTTTATCAAAAAATGCAAATACCTGTTCTTCAACAATTTGGGCTTCAACAAAGTACCCTTTTTTGATAAAAAAGGACGGCCCCGAAAAGAAGAAGCACCCGCTGGGCACCTGTTCTACATTCAAGCGAACGTTGGTTGCGATATCGAAAGGTTCAAAGCGGCGGCACACACAAAAGGAAAGTTCATCATAGCCACCAACGAATTGGACAAGGTCAAATTGGCCGATGAAAAACTATTCGAGACCTATAAAGGACAATCAAAAGTCGAAAGAGGTTTTAGGTTTTTAAAAGACCCACAATTCATGGCCGCCACTTTTTTTGTAAAAAAGCCAGAGCGCATAGAAGCACTCTTGTTCATCATGACGCTCTGCCTGACTGTTTATGCTGCAATAGAACACAGGGTCAGACAAAAACTGCAACAAGAAAATCAAACTTTGCCCAACCAACTCGGACAAGAAGTGAAGAACCCGACCGCAAGATGGATTTTCTCTTGTTTCAATGGTATCCATGTCCTTTACTTAGACAAAAAGCCAATCGTCTTGAACATGAAACCCCTCCATCTGAAAATTTTGGATATTCTTGGTGGTCAATATCGAAAATACTATTTTCTCGAATAGGGGTGGGAAATGTCGGAAGAATGACCCAACCCTACTCCCTCAAACACCTGTCTTACGCCGAGGACATTCTAAAATAACACTGTTACGTTGGATTATATAGTTTATAGAAAAAAGTGATTTGAATATAAACCAATTTACTATTTATACACGTAGGCAAGAGATGTTGGCAGGAATTAAAAGTACGCTGTACACGTCAATCGGGCGACACCGCAACATTCAAATTTCGGGTTCACGTTGTCGCATTTTGCACAAAAAGCATTGATAGGCAATATTTTAAACGAGTGAAACAAAACGATTATTGAAGCGATTAGTCGCACATCAGCAAATTCATACGTAAAAAACTATTTTCTAATATAGGCTTTGACTTATCAATATTTTCGCTTAATATTGTGGCATATAATCTTCTTTTTGAAAAAGAAGGTTTTATCCCCCTATCCCTTGTCCACATTTTGAACGTATCTAAACACACTGTACATTTTATATTTAATGTGCTTTAGTAAAAAAGATTAAACTTTGTATTGATTTATGTTTGTATATCAACATCTGCCCCGTTGATGTAATACTACCAAAACGTAGGTTGCTTTCCCCCTTCAGCTTGCATCCTATCTTACAAATTTACACTACACACTAAAGAATTTCATGGTGTTGACCAATGTATCGCACTTGCCACATAGGTGCATTGCATGGTCATTGCCTGCTCTTTCATTTACTTTTCAAATCAGTTGCATTTGGAAAGCTTGGCTATGCTTTTTCTTGAATTTTCAAAACTATAATCACAAAGACTATGAATTGCAATTTTTACTATCGGCTTGTTGTATCTTTTGTGATAGGCGCTTTCTCTTGCCTATTGCTACCAGATGCAGCACACGGTCAAACAACGACCACTACTTTTAATCAAGGTTGGCAGTGTGAGAACTGCAACGACAACAATCCTTGTACCTGGGATTTATGCTTTTTTGGAAATTGTTTCAACATCCCGCTCAGAAACTGCGGACAGAACCGAGCGTGCGACCTGAAAATCTTTCAAGCAAAGGCAGGTGAGTGCTACATTGATTCGGAAGACGGCAAAAGCAAGGTAGAACTCAATGTGTGCGTATGGTGGAAACACGCAGATGTTACGAAAGACATCAAAGTATCTATCAATGGACAAGACAAATTTATTGACATTAAGACTTCTACCGGCGATGCCTGTATCAAATTTATTGTCTTAGCTAATGGCTCTTCCAACAATGTAGCATCGGCAGTTTTCAACGGAGATGCCGATTGCAAAGGCACCAAAACTTACCATCTGCCACAGCCTTGTACTGCCACTTGCGATTTGGAGATCACGAAAGTGCAGGTGAGCCAGTGCTACTACGACGCTACGCTGCAAAAGAGTAGAGTGAAAGTGAATATATGTGTAAAATGGAAAAGTCGCCCGGCAAATGACTTCATCGAAGTAAAAATTCAAGGGCAAATCAAAACTATTCAGACTAACACAAATAATGGCGATGAATGTGTAGAATTTGTGGTGGATGCCAATGGCTCTCAAAACAACGGTATCTGGGCTTACTTCAAAGGAAAACCTTCCTGCCAAGACGAAAGCAAATTCCATTGTCCAAACCCATGCTACGAAGCACCACAGTGCGACCTCGACATCACGAAGGTGGAACTCAGCGGCTGCTATTACGACCATTATGATTACCAAAGTAAGTCTAAACTGAGGGTATACCTGACTTGGAAAAACAAGCCGGCAAGCGAGAAAATCATTGTATCCATCAGCAATCAAACGAAGTACATTGAGACAACTATTGCCAATGGCAGTGCTTATGTGGACTTCATCATCTTGTCCAACGGTTCCCAAAATAATGGAGTCTGGGCGAAGTTTTCGTCCCTTTACACTTGTAGCGACGATGCCTACTACCACTGCCCACAGCCTTGCTACGAGACGCCGCAGTGCGACTTGACCATCAAGAGTGCTACCCTCGGCGGTTGTTATTACGACCATGCCACTTATCAAAGTAAAGTGAAACTTACGGTGTGTGTAGGATGGAAAAACCGTCCGGCTGGCGACAACATTATGGTGTCTATCTATGGTCAGAACAAACCAGTTACCGTCACCACTACCAACGGTTATGCTTGTGTAGAATTTATAGTATTATCAAACGGCTCTCAAAACAACGGTATCTGGGCGAAATTCACGCAGCACCCCAGTTGCCAAGACGAAAGCTACTTCCATTGCCCACAGCCTTGCTATGAAGCGCCGCAGTGCGACTTGCGCATCAAGAGTGCCGTCGTAGGAAATTGCTATTATGACCATGCCTCTTACCAAAGCAAAGTGAAAATAAAAGTGGGTGTAGAATGGAAAAACCGCCCAGCAAACGATCCAATAGTGGTGAAAATAGCCGATGGACAGATCAAATCTTTCTATCCGGGTACAACCAGCGGCGTCACTTATGTAGATTTTTATACCACTGCAAACGGCTCCTATAACAACGGTATTTGGGCGTATTTTCAGAATACCAACTACTGTCAGGACGAGTATTTCTACCACTGTCCGCAGCCTTGCTACGAAGCACCACAATGCGACTTGCGCATCAAGAGCACGTATTTGGGCGATTGCTATTACGACCACGCTACTTATCAGAGCAAAACGAAACTCACCGTATGTGTAGAATGGACGAATCGTCCGGCGAATAACAAAATCATCGTCAAAATTGCGGATGGTCAATTCACGTCGTTTACTCCACCTACCACCAGCGGCTCTAAGTGTGTAGAATTTATCATCTTATCAAATGGCTCTTATAATAATGGTATCTGGACGATGTTTGACCAAGCGACTTCCTGCCAAGACGAGGGCTACTACCACTGCCCACAGCCTTGCTACGAAGCGCCGGCTTGCGACCTGACTATCAAAAGTGCAGTCGTGGGGGATTGTTATTATGACCATACTTCCTATCAAAGCAAGTCCAAACTTACGGTGTGTGTAGACTGGAAAAACCGACCGGGTACGGAATCCATCATTGTAAAAATAGCAGATGGACAAACCAAAACCGTTCCTACAACCGGTACAAATGGTACAGCTTGTGTAGAATTCATCATCTTGTCAACGGGTGTGCAAAACAACGGCATCTGGGCGTACTTCCAGTACAAAACCAGTTGTCAGTCAGAATATTACTACCACTGCCGTCCAGCTTGCTATGAAGCACCGGCTTGTGACCTAAAAATCAAGAGTGCTACAGTGGGCGCGTGCTACTACGACCATGCGGACTACAAGAGCAAGGTGAAAGTAACCGTCTGTATCGAATGGAAAAACCGACCGGGCAGTGAGCGCATTTACATCGGCTTTGGCGGTAGTGTCTTTGCATACACTCCAAACATAGCAAGCGGTAACGTCTGCTTTGTGTTCACCACCATTGCAGATGGCTCTCAGAATAACGGTATCTGGACGAAATTTGAACACACTACCACTTGCAAGAGTGATTATGTGTACAATCGTCCACAGCCTTGCTATGAGGCGCCACCTTGCGCCCTGACCATTAAGAGTGCAGTTGTAGGGGATTGTTATTATGACCACGTTTCGTATCAAAGCAAGTCCAAACTCACAGTGTGTGTAGATTGGAAAAACCGCCCGGCGAACGACCCAATCGTTGTAAAAATTGCAGATGGTCAGACCAAGTCCTTTTATCCAAACGAAGCAAGTGGCACTGCCTGTGTGGAATTCATCATCTCCTCCAACGGTTCTCAAAACAACGGTATCTGGGCATACTTCCAATACAAAACCACTTGTCAGGCAGAGTATTTCTACCACTGCCGTCCCGCTTGCTACGAAGCACCAGCTTGTGACCTGAAAATCAAGAATTCGTACTTTGGCAGTTGCTACTATGACCATGCTTCCTACCAGAGCAAAGTGAAATTCACAGTATGTGTAGAATGGAAAAATAGTCCAGCAAATGACCCAATCACTGTAAAAATCGCAGATGGGCAGACCAAATCTTTCTATCCGAATGCGACGAACGGATATGCTTGCGTAGAATTTATCATCGTATCCAATGGTGCGCAAAACAACGGTATCTGGGCATACTACAAGTACAAGACCACTTGTCAAGCCGAAGGCTATTATCACTGTCCGCAGCCTTGCTACGAAGCACCAGCTTGTGACCTGAAAATCAAGAATTCGTACTTTGGCAGTTGCTATTACGACCACGCTACTTACCAAAGTAAAGTGAAATTCACAGTGTGTATAGAATGGAAAAACCGTCCGGCAAATGACCCAATCGTTGTCAAAATTGCAGATGGACAGACTAAGTCTTTCTATCCGAATGAAACGAGTGGAGTTGCTTGTGTAGAATTCATCATCTTGTCAAGTGGCGCACAAAATAACGGCATTTGGGCATACTTCAAGTACAAAACCACTTGTCAAGCCGAAGGCTATTATCACTGTCCACAGCCTTGCTACGTAGCACCAGCTTGCGACCTGAACATTAAGAACTCGTACTTCGGCAGTTGCTATTATGACAATGCCACGCATCAAAGCAAAGTGAAATTCACGGTGTGCGTAGAATGGAAAAACCGTCCGGCAAACGACCCAATTGTGGTCAAAATAGGAGATGGTCAGGTAAAATCTTTCTATCCGAGTGAGGCAAGCGGCATTGCTTGTGTAGAATTTATTATTCTATCAAATGGTAGTCAGAATAATGGCATCTGGGCATACTTCCAATACAAAACCAGTTGTCAAGCCGAAGGCTACTACCACTGTCCGCAACCTTGCTACCAAGCACCAGCTTGCAATCTGAAGATCACGAAAATAGAAGTAGGCAATTGTTACTATGACCACACGGATTATACTTGCAAATCCAACCTCAAGATTTGCTTCCAGTGGAGCGGTGCACCTGCGGGCGAAAAAGTAGTCCTGAAAGTAGGCAATACCTTGAAGTATATTTATTTCAATGCTTCTTCCGGCATACTCTGCTTCGATTATACCTTAATAGCAAATGGCACGCAAAACGTAGAAGTGTGGGCGAAGTTTGAAACGACTACTTCCTGCTATGATAAGAAATGGTTCAACGCACCTTATGCTTGCAACCCCGGCAATATAGTAGCTGAATCAGGTAACAAGCCACAAGATGCCAATGTGCTATCGTTTGATGTAGACAAAACGGCATTGACAACAGGAGTAGAAGTGGAAGATGCAACGGAGCAGCTACCATCTTACAATCTGTCAACGACCAATACTAATACCACTGCAACACACGACCTACGGGTATTTCCGAATCCAACCAGCGAAGAATTGTCAGTAGACCTGACCAGCTTTGCAGGCAAAAAAGTACAATTGCAAGTGTTCAACACCATCGGTCAAGTGATGTATCAAACGACCATTGACGAAGTGAATACCGACAAAGTACAATTGGATGTGCGTAAATACACGAGTGATATGTACTTCTTGAAGGTAAATGTATCTAATGAAGGCACGTACACCCAGAAGTTTGTCGTGAAGCGATAACAATCTATTGGTAAAATTTTCTAAAAAAGGAACAGGGCTTCGACTGCGTATTCGTACCAGTCGGAGCCTTTTCCATTTAATTTAAACACGGCACCTATGTGTTGAAAAATCGGGTACAGGGATGAATGTCAAACCTCAAATTCCAAACTTCAAACATTAATCGCTTGTCGAATCAACAACAACCTTTCCAAAACTCCCTCCAATTTATCCAACGGCAACATATTGGCACCATCGCTCAAGGCTTCAGAAGGGCGCGGGTGCGTTTCAATAAACAAGCCATCTACCCCAACGGCGATGCCCGCTTTGGCAATCGTTTCAATCAATGCCGGACGACCGCCTGTGACGCCGCTCGCCTGATTGGGCTGCTGCAACGAATGCGTACAATCCAACACCACCGGCGCTCCCAGCGATTGCATGACCGGAATGCCCCGAAAATCCACCACCAAATCCTGATAGCCAAACGTCGTGCCGCGCTCGGTAAGTATGACTTTATCGTTACCAGATTGAACCACTTTGTCCATTGCAAATTTCATGGATTCTGGGCTGACAAATTGTCCTTTTTTTACGTTCACCACTTTTCCGGTATCCGCTGCGGCGACAAGCAAACTTGTTTGACGGCATAAAAATGCAGGAATTTGCAAAATATCTACGTGCTCGGCAGCCAATGCGGCTTCTTCGTCGGTATGAATATCGGTGGTGGTTGGTAGATTGAAATGCGCGCCTACTTTGCTTAGAATGTGTAAGCCTTTTTCATCGCCAATGCCCGTGAAGGAATCCAGCCGCGAGCGGTTTGCCTTTCGATACGAAGCTTTGAAAATGTAGGGAATGTGCAATCGGTCGCAAATAGCGTTTACTTTTTCAGCTACTTCCATACACAGGGCTTCGCTCTCCACCACGCACGGTCCGGCGATGAGGAAAAAGTGATTAGAATCGGTGTATCGTAATTTTGGAATGAAATTCATGTTATTTGTGATTTGGAATTTGTGATTTGTGATTTGTGGTTTGTGATTTGTGATTTGTGATTTGTGATTTGTGATTTGTGATTTGTGATTTGTGATTTGTGATTTGGAATTGGTGATTTGGGAGAGTTTGGCATTTGATATCCCAATGCAACAAAAGTACGAAGTGAAGTATTAAAGTAAGTATAAAAACACGTCAAACATACCAAACTGTTTTGTAATAAAAAGTAGGTGCAGCGCACCGAAATATTTGTAGTAGTAGTAGTAGTAGATTAAATACAAAATAAACGAAGATGCGATTTTTAATTTTAATATTGTTTTTATTGGCGATAGATGTGTATGCGTTTCAAGCGTTTCGGGTGGTGATGCAAGGTTGGTCAGCATCGACGCGTGCCATAGTCACGACGGTGTATTGGGCAATTCCAGTATTCGCATTGCTGCTGTGGTTAGTAGCCGATTTTACGAGCTTTCCGCAAACGAACAAAGGGGTTTACACCATTTTGAGAACGGTGGTTTTCATCGCTTATATTTCTAAATTTGTAATCTTACCGATTTTGTTGATTGACGATTTGCGGCGATTAGTGACCTTAGCAATTTCAAGATTTAATAACAAACCGGAAGTGGATTTGAGTCGTTCACGCTTTCTGTCGCAATTTGGGATTGTGATGGGTAGTATTCCGTTTTTGTCCTTGACATATGGGATTGTGCGGAATCCATATCGCTATAAAATTTTTCGGGAAACGGTAAAAATTGATGGTTTGCCACCAGAATTAGAAGGCTTAAAAATTGCACAAATTTCAGATATTCACTCGGGTAGTTTTACTTTCAAAGAACCCGTGATGCATGCCATTGAAATGATAAATCAAGTGAATGCGGATTTGGTTTTTTTTACCGGCGACTTAGTAAATAATGTGGCAGATGAGATGGATAATTTTATGGATGTGTTTGATAAAATTCGCGCAAAGCATGGCGTTTATTCGGTATTGGGCAATCATGATTATGGCGATTATGCCGAATGGGACAGCCGAGAAGCCAAGCAAGCAAATCTGGACAAGTTGAAAGTTATTCATAAAAAATTAGGTTGGAATTTATTGCTAAACGAGCATCGAATCTTGGATTTGAATGGGCAGAAAATAGCAGTCATTGGCGTAGAAAATTACTCCGCGCTGGCACGTTTTCCAAAATATGGTGATTTGAATCAAGCTCATCAAGGCACCGATGATGTTTCTTTAAAACTACTCCTCTCGCACGACCCGACCCACTGGAATGAGCAGGTAACGAAGACTTTTCAAGACATAGCCATCACTTTTTCCGGTCACACGCATGGTTTTCAATTTGGTATCGAAATTCCTGGTTTCAGGTGGAGTCCGGCGCAGTTTATTTACAAACAATGGGCAGGTTTGTACCAGCAAGGCAAGCAATATTTGTATGTGAATCGCGGCTTGGGATTTTTGGGTTATCCGGGGCGAGTAGGGATTCTACCGGAGGTGACGGTGATTGAATTGCGAAAGGCGTGAAAAACCTTATGAGGTTTGCACTAATATATAAAAGGCACCAGATGCAATTCGTGTGCCGGGGGCAATCTTGTTTGGGTCGTTGGGGCAAAGATCGTTGCAGTTGGGTGTGCCGCATCCACAAGCACCTGGTGCTGTCTTGTTCGGGTCAGCAGGGCAAGCGTCGAATGGACTCCCAGTAATAATTACAGAACTGACCTGAATGATTGTGTCGGCAACTACCCCTGAAAATCCAAGGAAATGCCATCAATATCGGAAGGGTCCAAACTCTTGAAACTCGAAAAAAGAAAAGTGTAATCCCCTGCTTTGTTGAGCTTTATAGAAATTGCAAATTGCTCATTGGTAGGGTTGTTTTTACAAAAATAGGGCTTTTGTGGGGGAATAGCAGTAACTTTCACTTTTACATCCAAAAGCCAAAAATAGAAATTATAAAGTGTTTTCTACAAAATCTTTTGAAGCACCTAAAAAATCAAGTAGTTTATCTGCAACAATACTAAAGTTATTAATATCTACGGTAGCAAATTCAAGTACTTTCTTCATTTTTACATCCAAAGGATAACGAAAATTAAAAGATTTGGGATCTATCTTTGATAATTCTAATATAATTCTTTCTGCATTATTAAAATCTAGTTTTTCTTCCTCAGAATTATATACGAAATTTTCTTCATATAAATCTCTGAATTTTTTCCATAACTCATCTATTCTGTGATTCGAAAATTTTGCTTTTCTTGAACATTATTTTTATGAAAAGCATAAATAGTATCTTTAATCATAAGTTCAATAGAATGCCTATAAAGGAACATTATAACAAACCCTATGACATCCCTATGTTTAAGTTCAAAATTTACATAATTAGTTAGTGTTTCCGCAGCTAATCTGTAGGCAAGCGAGTGATAGGAAAAATCCTGCCATCCAGCACCTATTTGCGTGCCAAATTCATTAAATACAATTAGATTATCGGTATTATTTGGAAACATAAATTAATTTTTAATGAAAACCGTTCTTCTAACTCTAAAAGTTTCTTTATATCCAAAAAACAAATTTTTTTTGTTTGCAATTCACAAAACTTTTTGTTTTAAAATTAAAAATTCCGTAAATTCGTCCCATAAATTGTGTTCTTGTTCGTTGTGTTCAAGTATTCGGGTACGCGAGCGCAGGAAGCACTTTTGCGTTTGAATCCCTTTTTTTCTAATTTTGGCGACCTAAGCAAGATTTGCTAAATCTCAAAGATTTAGCAAATCTGAATCCAGCAACGAACTTTGCATTCGAACGCTTGAACTTTGAACTGTTAAACCTCAAACTTCAAATAAAAAAATGAGCGATAAAATTATAAAAGTAGATTTGAACGGAAATGGTGACAACGGCGCAGCCCACGTCCCCACGCTGAACGGAATGTATCAGGATTATTTTCTGGATTATGCGTCGTATGTGATTCTGGAGCGGGCGGTGCCTTCCGTGTTTGATGGCTTGAAACCCGTGCAGCGTCGCATTCTGCACGCCATGCGGGAGATGGACGACGGGCGCTACCATAAGATTGCCAACGTGATTGGACAGACGATGCAGTTTCACCCGCACGGCGACGCGGCGATTGGCGAAGCGCTGGTGAATATGGGGCAGAAGGAATTGATGATTGACTGCCAAGGCAACTGGGGCGACGTGCGCACGGGCGACGATGCGGCGGCGGCGCGTTACATCGAGGGGCGTTTGACAAAATTTGCGCTGGAAGTGGCGTTCAATCCACAGACGACAGACTGGCAATTGACCTACGATGGTCGAAAAAAAGAGCCGATTGACCTGCCGATGAAGTTTCCGTTGCTGCTGGCGCAAGGCGCGGAAGGCATTGCCGTAGGGCTTTCGACGAAGATTTTGCCACATAATTTTATTGAACTCATCAAGGCTTCGATTCAGCTTTTGAAAGGAAAAGATGCAGAAGTATTCCCTGATTTTGTCACCGGCGGCTCGATGGATGTGACTGATTATCAGGCGGGTAAGCGCGGTGGCAGGTTGAAAATTCGTGCCAAGATTGAAGCGGTGGACAAAAGTAACCTCGTTATTAAAGAAATTCCTTACGGCACGACCACGACTTCCTTGCAGGAAAGCATTGTAAAAGCGACCGAAAAGGGTAAGATTAAAATCAAAAAAGTCATTGACAACACCGCGAAAGACGTAGAAATTGCGGTAGAACTCGCGCCTGGCACCTCGCCCGATGTGACCATTGATGCGCTCTATGCTTTTACAGATTGTGAAGTTTCGATTTCGCCGAATTGCTGTGTGATTATTGATAACAAACCGCATTTTTTGACGGTAGAAGAGGTATTGCGCATTTCAACCGAGCATACCAAAAAGTTGCTGCGGCTGGAATTGGAAATTAAGGAACACGAATTGATGGAGAAATGGCTGTTTGCCAGCCTGGAAAAAATCTTCATCGAAAAGCGCATTTACCGCCAAATCGAAGAGTGCGAAACGTGGGAAGCGGTGATTGAAACGATTGATAAAGGCTTGCGCAAATATATTCTCACTCCAAATGATAAGCCAAAACCAAATGATACGCGTTTAAAATTATTTCGAGATATTACAGAAGACGACATCGTGCGCCTGACGGAAATTCGCATCAAGCGCATCTCCAAATTCAATGCCTTCAAAGCTGATGAGTTGATTGCCGATTTAGAAAAAGAATTAGCGGAAACGCGCCATCATTTAAATAACCTGACAGATTTCGCCATTGCTTATTTTGAAAACCTGTTGAAAAAATACGGCAAAGGACGCGAGCGGCGCACCACGATTACCACGTTTGGCGCGATTCAGGCGGCAGAAGTGGCAGCGAATAACACCAAGTTGTATGTGGATCGCGTAGAAGGTTTTATCGGTTCAGGTTTGAAAAAAGACGAATTTATTGCCGATTGCTCGGATATTGATGACATCGTTGTGTTTCGGCGCGACGGGAAGTTTCAAGTGGTGCGCATTGGCGAAAAGGTGTTTGTTGGCAAAGATATTATTCACGTAGCGGTTTGGAGAAAAGCCGACGACCGCACGACGTATAACTTCGCCTACGCAGATGCCAAAAGTGGGCGTTCTTATGTGAAGCGTTTCAACGTCACCGCTATCACGCGCAGCACCGAATATGACCTTACCGCAGGCACTCCAAATTCCAAAGTGCATTATTTTTCTGCGAATCAAAATGGCGAGGCGGAGGTCATCACGGTGTATCTCACAGCAGGTAGCACCGCCAAAATTAAAACCTTCGACTTCGATTTTAGCGAATTGCTCATCAAAGGCAGAACCTCGCAAGGCAATGTGCTTACGAAATATCCGGTGCGCAAAGTCACGCTCAAGGAAGCTGGCAAATCCACGCTCGGCGCGCAGCAGTGGTGGTATGACGACATCACGGGCAAGCTCAACACGGACGAACGCGGCAGTTTAATCGGCAATTTTGACACGGGCGAGTATCTCTTTGCGCTCTATAAAGACGGCACGTTTGAGGTATTTGAACCCGATGCGTTGAAGCGTTTTGAAACCGCAGACTTGCTGCACATCGGCAAATTTGACTCCGAAACAATTATCAATGCGGTGCATTTGGATGGCAATAAAGGCTGGACGATGGTGAAGCGGTTTAAAATCGAAAAATTTGCGCCGAATCAGCGCACGTCCTACCTCTCCGACCATAAGGACAGCAAGTTGCTCTTCGCGTCCATAAAGGCTGCACCGGTCATCCGCTATGCCTTGCGCGTGAAAAACCGCAAAATCGAAGGCGAAGTCAACCTCGCCGAATTCATGGACGTGAAAGGCTGGAAAGCCAATGGCAACCGCCTCAGCGACCAGAAACTAACTTCCATCAAAGAACTGACCGAGGAAGAAATCGTCGCCAACCAACCCGTGCCGATACCGGATAAATTGCAAGCGGGGGATAGTGTGGAGTTTGACGTGCCGAAGAATGGGAAGGGGAATCAGGGGAAGTTGTTTTGAAAGATAATACTAAAATAATGGGATATAAATTGGAGAAAAGCATTTGGACGGATAAAGATTATGAATTAATGCGAATATCGGGTTAAAAATGGTCAAAAACCCCTTCAAATGAATGGAATTAACCCCGACGGGGTGGCATATTTATAAAAAAACCGACAAAATT
>Ga0163155_10000172_pt1 | contig 74010 bp, 71 predicted proteins | sample OliLakLV19SP4G1_FD_148611 | JGI IMG/M metagenome (GOLD analysis project Ga0163155, IMG submission 148611) | Freshwater microbial mat bacterial communities from Lake Vanda, McMurdo Dry Valleys, Antarctica - Oligotrophic Lake LV.19.SP4.G1 | ecosystem: Environmental > Aquatic > Freshwater > Lake >... | reverse complement strand
ATGCATAACCTTATATATACCTGAATCGTAATTCCGACTCGATACCCCTATATCTGGGGCAGGGGCGCCATGATTCGAATCACGACAGGCAATCAGTGCGTAAAAGCAATAAGACCTCTGTCTCATTTTCGGCCCCAAAAATGAACGGGCTTATTTCCTTAAAAACGTTTCAGCTGTCGATAACGGGGTGGATAAAAAGCGATGAGTTCATGCAAGTGCATGGAAACAAAGCACTTGGATCCACGCAACGCTTGTAGGGTCATCCGGGGACGAAATCCCCAAATTTAAGGAATAACGTCCTAAGAAAAAATATGATACGCATGCTTGTCACACACTGCATCTAGTATCAAACTACTTACATAGCACTAGAGGTTGTGGCTTTCCGCCGGGACCGCTGTTTTTGCCAAAAAACCGCCATAATTCAAAACCGCGCAGCACGGGTGCGGCCAGAAAAGGCGACTGACAAAAGTTTTAAAGGGGATTTTTAGTATGTTCGACGTAGCACAGGTAGAAGCAGGACCCCGGGTCCGCATTGATCGTAACCGCGATGCCAAACTGACCGACTTCGGCAAGGCGACGCTGGACGACCGGTATCTGCTGCCTGAAGAATCCTACCAGGATCTGTTCGCGCGCGTCGCCATGGCCTATTCGGATGATTCCGAACACGCCCAGCGCATCTATGACTACATCTCCCAGCTGTGGTTCATGCCGGCAACGCCGATCCTCTCGAATGGCGGCACCAACCGCGGCCTGCCGATCTCCTGCTTCCTGAACGAATGCCAGGACAAGCTCGAAGGCATCGTCGACCTCTGGACGGAAAACGTCTGGCTCGCTGCCAAGGGCGGCGGCATCGGTTCCTACTGGGGCAACCTGCGTTCCATCGGTGAAAAAGTCGGCCGCAATGGCAAGACCTCGGGCATCATGCCCTTCATCCGCGTGATGGACTCGCTCACCCTCGCGATTTCGCAAGGCTCGCTGCGCCGTGGTTCGGCCGCGTGCTACCTGCCGGTCTGGCATCCTGAAATCGAAGAATTCATCGAAATGCGCCGCCCCACCGGCGGTGACCCGAACCGTAAAGCGCTCAACCTTCACCACGGCGTCGTCATTCCCGATGCCTTCATGGTCGCCGTTGAAAACGACGAAGACTGGGCGCTGCGTTCCCCGCACAACAATGTCGTCATCGACAAAGTCAAAGCGCGCGACCTCTGGATCCGCATTCTGACCGCGCGTATCGAAACGGGTGAACCCTACATCCTCTATATCGACCACGTGAACAAGGCCATTCCCGAACACCATAAAATGGCCAACCTCACGGTCAAGATGTCGAACCTCTGCTCGGAAATCACGCTGCCGACCGGCATCGACCCGGATGGCAAGGAACGCACCGCTGTGTGCTGCCTGTCCTCCCTCAACCTCGAAACCTTCGAAGAGTGGCAGGATCACCCGACCTTCATCGACGACATCATGCGTTTCCTCGACAACGTCCTCACCGACTTCATCGACAAGGCGCCGGATTCCTTCGCCAATGCCAAATACGCCGCCATGCGCGAACGCTCGGTCGGCCTGGGCGTCATGGGCTTCCACTCCTTCCTCCAGCTCAAGGGCATCCCGATGGAATCGGTGATGGCCAAAGTCTGGAACCGCCGCATGTTCAGCCACATCAAACGTGGCGTCGACGATGCGTCGAAAAAACTCGCTCACGAACGCGGGCCCTGCCCGGATGCCGCCGATTACGGCGTCATGGAACGTTTCTCCAACAAGATGGCCATCGCGCCGACGGCTTCCATCTCGATCATCACCGGTGGCGCGTCCCCCGGCATTGAACCGAACGCGGCCAATGCCTATAACCACAAAACACTTTCCGGTTCTTTCGCGGTCAAAAATCCGTACCTGAAAAAAGTTTTGGCCAGCTACCAGCAAGATACCGACGAAGTATGGTCATCGATCTTCACCAATGAAGGTTCGATCATGCATCTCGACTTCCTCTCCGACATGGAGAAAGATGTCTTCAAAACAGCCTTCGAAATCGACCAGCGTTGGCTGATCGAACATGCTGCCGATCGCACGCCGTTTGTCTGCCAGGCGCAGTCACTCAACGTGTTCCTGCCGGCCGACGTGCATAAAAAAGTTCTTCATCAGGTTCACTTCGACGCGTGGAAGAAAGGCGTTAAGTCGCTTTACTACTGCCGCTCGCGGTCGATCCAGCGTGCTGAAAGCGCGGCCTCATGGGACCGCGCCAAAAAGAAAGCCGACAAAGACGGCGGGTCGAACGGGGAACCAGGCAAATACGAGGAATGTCTCGCTTGCCAGTAAATGAAATTGAGAGCCCCGGCGGATAACCAATAGCCGGGGCCGGTTTCATCAAACTAAAGAGGATAAGAAAATGAAAAACACGCTCGATCGCGTGAAGGAATTTCACGCGACATATGGTCTGCCCGTCAAAGACGCGCCTGACCTGTCAGATAAACGCACCAACGACCTGCGCATCAGCCTTTTGCAGGAAGAACTGGATGAGTTGAAAGAGGCATTGGCCGACGGCAACGAGAGAGAAGTGCTCGATGCCCTGACCGATCTTCAATACGTGCTCGATGGTGCGTATTTGTCGCTCGGTTATCACCTGTTGAAAGAACCGGCTTTTGCCGAGGTGCAGCGATCCAATATGTCCAAGCTCGGCGAAGACGGTAAACCCGTCATCCGCCCGGAAGACGGCAAAATTCTGAAAGGCCCGAATTATTCACCCCCGGACCTGAATATGGTCATGGAAAACTGGCGGAAATCTGCCAATAAACAGGCGGCTTAAAGAGTCGCATCGCTAAAAGAATCATTATAAGAGTCACTACATACAAAGATAATTAGGAGAGAAAATGAGCAAGCTTCTGCAGGAACGCCACGTCTACAAACCCTTTTTGTACCCCTGGTGCTACGAAGCTTGGCTGACGCAGCAACGGGTCCACTGGCTGCCGGAAGAAGTGCCGTTGGCAGAAGATGTCCGTGACTGGCGCAAAAAACTCTCGCCGGAAGAAAAAAACCTGCTCACGCAGATTTTCCGTTTCTTCACGCAAGCCGACGTGGAAGTGAACAACTGCTACATGAAACACTACAGCCAGGTCTTCGGTCCGGTTGAAGTGCAGATGATGCTGGCCGCTTTCTCCAACATCGAAACCGTGCACATCGCCGCTTACTCGCATTTGCTCGACACGATCGGTATGCCCGAACTCGAATACTCCGCCTTCATGGAATACAAGGAAATGAAGGATAAATACGACTACATGCAAACCGCTAACATGTCTTCGCGCCGCGATATCGCGAAAACGATGGCTATGTTCGGCGCCTTCACCGAAGGTTTGCAGCTCTTTGCATCCTTCGCCATTCTCATGAACTTCCAGCGCTTCAATAAAATGAAGGGCATGGGCCAGATCGTGACATGGTCAGTGCGCGACGAAACACTGCACTGCCTCTCGATGATCCGTCTCTTCAACACGTTCATCGACGAAAATCAGGACATCTGGGACGATCAGCTCAAAGAAGAAATCACGGACAGCTGCAAGACCATCATCAAATACGAAGATGCGTTTATCGATCTGGCTTTTGGCCAGGGCGGTATCGAAGGTCTGACAGCTGACGAAGTGAAGCAATATATCCGCTACATCGGCGACCGCCGCCTGCAGCAGTTGAACCTCGAGCCTGTTTACGGCGTCGAGAAAAACCCGCTGGGCTGGATGGATGTCATGATGAATGGCGCCGAGCACGTAAACTTCTTCGAAAACCGCGCTACCGAATATTCCAAGGCCTCGACCGGCGGCACCTGGGAAGATGTCTTCTCCGACGACCTCTTCTCCGGCAACTACGGCAAAAAAGCCAATCCGGACGGCCCGCTCGGCTCAAGCTCGGAAGCTGCCTAAAATATTGAATATAATGAATAAAAACCCGGCACTCGCGCCGGGTTTTTTAATGGCGGCTAAAAACTAGCATTTTCATAAGTAAAAAGTTAGGGTAACGCCACGGAGACTGCTATGCCAAAAGACCAAACGAATTTACGCAAAAATGCCATCGCGTTAGGTGGCCATGCATTGATCCTGTTGTTTGCATGTGCTGCTGTTGAAATGACTGAAACCGTGATCGGGACTGAAGGTCCAGCTTCAGCTTCAGTCTATGGTAAGCGCGCCCTGGCCGTAGTAGCGCCATTAGCGGCCTTCTGGGGGTTTCGTTATAAGCCGCAAAAGAAGCATCTCATCAGTGCTTTTGCCGGAGCGGCGCTTGCGCTTTCCCCACAATACAAAGCTGAAAAGCTGCGGCCCTTTACGCAGGTACAAAATCAGGCCCCCATCTCCAGCGCAGCCAGACCGCCATTTACGCACACAGTGTAAAGCCATGCATATAGTCAAAACCTTTGCAAAAGCTGTTGGCGCGACAATAACCGGCACGGTTGTCGGGTATTACGCAACCCGTGCTGGCATGGGCTCGTATGCGCTGGAAGGGACTGGCAAAGCGATTGTCACCGGTGCTTTGACCTGGACGGCGATGACAGGCATGGCAGGTGGAATCGCGGCAACATCACGATCACTGTCCATCAAGCTGGGCGTTATCGCAGGCATTGCATTTGGCACCCTCTACGCAGCCGATAGCCTGATGGGTCAGACATTAACAACCGCACGTATGAACGATACATCGCAGGCAGCCCGCTTCAAGTTTCAGGGTAAATGCGGCGATGCCGGGGTCGTCCAGGGCCCCGAACTTTTCCGCCCTGAAAACTGCGCCTTCAAATAACCGGCTGACGCGCTAGATAAAGGGCATGGCCCGTATTCTCGACAATTTCCCCGATTCTGAAACCGATGCCCCCGGCACCGGCACTTTGGTGCTTGCCGGCGGCTGCTTCTGGTGCACGGAAGGCGTCTTTCGTCATATGCCCGGTATAACGGACGTAGTATCTGTCTATACAGGCGGCGACCCGGCCCGCGCCAACTATAGGGAAGTCTGCGAGGGTGACACCGGCCACGCCGAAGCCATCGAGATTAAATATGACACCAAAAAGGTGAGCATTGGCCAGATTTTGAAAACGTTTTTCTGGCTGGCGCATGACCCCACGCAACTCAACCGCCAGGGCAACGACGCAGGCACCCAATACCGCAGCGCCATTTTCTATGCGAATGACGATGAACGCGATATCGCTCAAAAATATATCGATCAGCTGAATAGGGCTAAAATCTTCGATGCGCCTGTCGTCACGACGCTCGAACCGCTTGGCAAACTTTTTCCGGCGGAGGAATACCACCAGAATTACGCCGCCCTGAATCCGCACCAGGGCTACATTATGGCGGTCGCCAACCCCAAAATTGAAAAAACAATCACCATTTTTGGTGATAAAAAGAAAACCGCTTAGCGCGCGGCTTCCTGCGCTTCCATGAAGGCTTTGCGAAAAGCCAGCGGGTCGTAAATGCCCGGGATCGGCGCCTGCGGCGTGCCCGCGCCGGAAATAACCAGCGATCCGTAATTGAACATGCGGCCCATCACGCTTTGATCGACCTGTAGGCTTTCAACCTTGTTGAGATTGATTTCCGTCGTTCTACGGCTGATGAAGCCGAACTTCGCGATAATGCGCTTATTCGTAATCGCAAGCTCGGTTGAAATGAATTTGAGATAAGCAATCAGCAGCACAAGCAGGCCGATGCCAAAGAACGGCAGCAGCACAACGCCCCAGGCAATCAGCCCCATAAGCGCCCACGCACTCAGGCGGCCGCGATAGACGATGCGCTCATCCTGGATCAGGACATTGTCGATATATTTGCTCATAGCGCCATCATAAATAAAAAACCCGCCTTTGACAGCGGGTTCTTTTATTCAACCAAAAGGTGGTTCTTAGTCGCCCTTGAGGACGCGGCGGACACCATTCACTTCATCAGCGAACAGATTATCCTCGCCCATCAGCTCTTCCACTTTTTTAACAGCATGCATAACAGTCGTGTGGTCGCGGCCACCGAACTTGCGGCCAATTTCCGGTAACGAACGTGTTGTCAGTTTTTTGCACAGATACATCGCAACCTGGCGCGGACGGGCGACATTGCGCGAACGGCGGGCCGAGTGCATGTCGGTGAGGCGCAGATTGTAATGCTCTGCCACCTTGCGCTGGATCTCGTCGATCGTGATGCGGCGCTCATAAGAACGAAGCACATCAGAAAGAACTTCCTGCGTGGTATCGAGGCTCAAAGCCGAACCCGTCATATCGCGATGAACAGCCAGGCGGTTTAAAGCGCCTTCCAGTTCGCGGATATTGGATGTGATCTTGCCAGCCAGGAAGTGCGCAACATCCTGCGGCAGCTCGACATTCATCAAAGCGGCTTTGGATTTCACAACATCAAGGCGTAGGTCAAATGTCGACGGTTTGATATCCGCAACCAGGCCCCAGCCGAGGCGCGAGCGCAGACGCTCATCAAGACCTTCCAGGTCCATCGGGGCACGGTCGCCGGAGATGACAATCAGCTTGCCTTGGTCAACCAAAGCGTTGAACGTATGGAAGAATTCTTCCTGCGTCGTGTCTTTGCCAGCGATGAACTGGATATCGTCGATCATCAGCACGTCAACCGAGCGGAATTGTTCTTTGAAGTTGATCGAATCCTGACGGCGCAGGGCGCGAACGAACTGGTACATGAATTTTTCCGCCGAAAGATACACAACCTTACGGCTCTGCTTTTCGCGCAGGGCATGTGCCATGGCATGCATCAGGTGGGTTTTGCCAAGACCAACGCCGCCATAAATGTACAGCGGGTTGAACGGCATGCCGTCCGCTTCAACAACGCGGCGCGTGGCAGCGTGGGCAAAGGCGTTGGGTTTGCCAACGACAAACGTATCGAAGGTGAAGCGCGGATCCAGCGGGGAAGACAGCTCGGAATAAATATCCGCATCGCCCGAACGTGCCGAAGCCGGGATCTCCAGGCTTTCATTGCCGCGCTGGCCGGCGTCTTTAAGCGCCTGGACCTGGACGACAATCTGCACGCGTTGAATTTCAGGATTGGATTCACGGCACAGCGTCAGGATGCGTTCGTGATAGTGAGAGCCGATCCAGTCGCGCATGAAACGGGTCGGAACGGATACTTCGAGCGTGCCCTGATAGAAAGCCTGCAATTGCATCGGCTTCAGCCACGAACGGAAAACGGCTTCGCCATATTCGGAACGTAAGGAATCATGAACTTGCTCCCAGGTCGCGAGAATTTCGGGTGTCGGAACTGTGTCCAACTTTGCCGAGGAATTCCCCGCGCTCATACCGGCTACAGTCTTAACGTCTTCCGCTTTTGCGGCGCCGGCATTCGCTTTTTTACTCATGATGTGGATCCCCCTTGGTCCTGTGAATTACGTTTTAAAAACTTCGCGGCGCGTGGTGTCACGCCTTATCCCCTGTTTCAGAGCGCACAAAGACATCAGCCGCTGTGGCGGCATGGTTCCTTTCTGATTGCGTCTGAAGGTCCGTCACCTTAGGCACGAAATTTTTTTTGTGCAAGGCGTCTGAAGTAAAAAAATCAAAAAAGAAAGAATCTGACTCAATTAATACTTCTAAAAACAATTTTGCCTCGCAGTGATTATTTGCGAGGCAAAACGAATACTTATGTTTATTTGAAATTTATTAGGCTTTTTTCAGCGCTTTGATGCGAGCCGAAAGACGCGACAGTTTGCGCGAAGCGGTCGATTTATTCAGGATGCCTTTGGTAACGCCGCGCTGGATTTCCGGGCGGGCGGCTTTGAAAGCTTCTGCAGCGGCTTTTGCATCGCCTGCGGCGACAGCGGCTTCCACTTTACGCACGAAAGTGCGGATGCGGTTGCGGCGCGCCGTATTCGTAGCCGTTTGACGGGCCGTGGTGCGGATGCGTTTTTCTGATGACTTGTGATTTGCCATTGTAACCTTAATTTTTGTTTGTTTTCGGACCCGGCCCAAAAGGGTTATCCACAATCCGACCGACGACAATTAGCGGCCTAGGGGTCGACCTGTCAAGCAAAAGAATGGGGATAAATGAATTGACTCTTCTACCGCTGTTTGACAGGGCAAAAATAAGTCGTACGTCCCGCCTGCACAATCGCTTTTATGCGTGTTTTGCCTTTGCAAACGCAGTTTTCACATCGTTCGCCTTCACGATCGTATACAGCAAAATGATGCTGGAAATAACCGGCCGATCCATCGATCTGCCGATGATTGCGCAAAGTGCTGCCCCCCGATTTTACCGCGGATTTCAACACGGCCTTGATCGCCTTTGCCAATTCATCAACTTTGGCTTTGGGAATTTTCCCGGCCGGTTTTTTGGGACTGATTCCGGCCATGTAAAGCGCCTCGCTCGCATAGATATTGCCAACCCCTGCCACAACCCGCTGATCCAGCAACGCAACCTTGATGGCGACCTTCTTGTCCTTGATGCGTTTGGCCAGCACAGTGCCGTTAAACGCGGCATCCAAAGGCTCTGGCCCCAGGGCGCCCAGTGATTTATGGGTGCGCTCGGTCGCTTTGGGAAAAGCATCCATCTGCCCGAAACGCCTGGGATCGTTAAACGCCAGGCGTGTGCCATCTTCCAGTGTGAAAACCACGTGATCATGCTTTTCAGCGGTAAATGCCTTGTTTTTCGCAATGCTGCGAAAACTGCCCGACATTCCAAGATGCGTCAGCCACACGACACCGTTATCAAGATCTGCCAGAATATATTTGGCGCGGCGTCGCAAAGCCTGAATGCGCGCCCCTTCCAGCGTGCGCGCAAAGTCCTTCGGGAAAGCCCCGCGCAGATCGGCGCGGCGCAGCTCAACCTTATCTATACGCGCCCCTTTTAGGATCGGCTCAAGGCCGCGGCGGACAGTTTCAACTTCGGGCAGTTCAGGCATGGCTATATATATACGGCAAAGCCGGGGTTTCGGGCAGGGGCGTGCTGTAAGGCTGGTAATCGCCCAGTGCTGGAGAATATTACTTACAAAATCCAAGTATTCATTTTAATCTATACTTACCTTGATTCAGTAAACACGGCCCGGATTCCCGTTTTAGTGCCGCTGTTCCCGAATTGTTTTTACCGCTCAAAAACTTCGACTCGCAAAGGCTTGCGCCTAATTCTTCCCCTGTTAATAACTGCCCGCAGAAATCATCTGTGTTTTACTCATAAGTGGCGGAAAACAGCCATTTTTAGCTTACAGGAGGGTGCTTAATTTCTTGATATTTATGTAAAATAATGGCAGAATGACCGGCATGAGGGAAATCTTCAAAACCAAGGCCAATCTTCCGCCATCCGAGATGCGTGACCGCACCATCCGCGTAAGCGAAGATATGCGCCTTCAGACCCTCCACGGCGTGGCCGTCCGCAACGAAGCGGACGCACTCAAGGAAGTGCTTCTCGGCTATGGTTTAAACCCCGAGGATCATCCCGAAGCTTTTGAAAAGGTAAGAAAGATCCGCAACCTCGGCCACACCCAGGCCGAACATTCCTACAACACCCGCAACGGCATGCGCGAAATCGAACAGCGCCTGCACGCGCTGCATGCTGAAAATGCAGGCCTGGCCGAGAATCTTTATAAAGACACGCTCACCGAAATCGGGAACCGCCTCTATTTCGACCAGGCGCTGGATATCCTGATGTCCGGCGAAGAAAAATTCACGCTTCTCGCCTTCGATATCGATCACTTTAAATCCGTCAATGACACCTATGGCCATGACGCCGGCGACAACGTGCTTAAAATTTTCGCCGGAAATATCCGCACCAATATCGCGGGCGGTGACAATGGCGATATCGTCGCCCGCTATGGCGGCGAGGAATTCTTTGCCATCATCCGCGCTGCTGATGCGAAAACCGGTGAAAACGTTGCCGAGCGTATCCGCCAAGCCGTAGCCGACCGCCCCGCAGAAAAAGATGCGCCCGCCATTACTGTGTCCATTGGCGTGGCCGAATATATGCCCGGTGAAACGGCCGTTGATTTCCGCAAGCGCGCTGACGTTGCGCTTTATGCCGCCAAACACGGCGGCCGTAATCGCGTGGTTCAGGCGCAATTGCCGGAAACGGAATCGCCGGCAGTGATGCCGGCACACATGCCGGTCATAAAGACCACGGCTTACAGCCGGTCCCTGTAAACGCTCAGTTCCCGCAACACATCCGCATCGTCGGCATATTTGGCGCGAAGCCCTGCCAGCTGCTGGTCTGTTCCGATGCAGGTATCAAGAAGTTGCGCGCGCAAAAACTCGCGGCGGCTAAACTCATATGGCTCTTCAGCCATGTAGTATTCGCACATCTCGCGTTTTTCAGTAAAGCGCCGCACGTCTTCGGGCAGGCCGTCGCCATTCACATCTGCATCACTGGTTGTGCTGCAGGCGCTCAGTATCATCAGGCTTGAAAGGATCAGTAAAAAACGCATGAGAAAGACCTATGGTTTTATTGGGCAAAAGAAAGATCGAGTGTCTCGTAACTGGCCAGCTTGGCGGCAACGGGGGGATTGCCCGCATATTTCACGCGCAGCGCAGACAGGCGCTCGTCAATACCGGGGCAAAGCGCTTGGGTGTTCTTGTTGATGAACGCCCGGCGTTCGTCGTCATAAGGCTCTTCTCCCGCAAAATGCTCGCATCCTTCCCGGTCGCTGATAAAACGCGCAACCTCGTCCGGAAACGCGGATCCTGCAGGCGCGCGTGGGGTACCGCTCTGCGTCGTAGTGCAGGCAGCAAGAAAAAGAACGGCAATGAAAAGAACGTGCTTCATGCCGCAAGCCTAAAAGAAAAAGACCGGGCTTGTAACCCGGTCTTTTGAATTTGTCTTGGCATATGGATTTTTAGAAATCCATACCGCCCATGCCACCCATGCCGCCCATATCCGGGCCAGCTTGCTTCTTGTCATCCGGTGCTTCGAAGATCATCGCTTCCGTGGTGATCAAGAGCGATGCGACGGACGATGCGTCCTGCAGCGCCGTGCGGACCACTTTGACCGGGTCGATAATGCCGGCTTTGACCATGTTGACGTATTCACCCGACTGCGCGTTGAAGCCGAACGAGGTGTCTTTCTGGTCCAGCAGCTTGCCGACGACGACCGAACCTTCATGGCCGGCATTCTCGACAATCTGGCGCACAGGGGCCTGGATGGCGCGGCGGATGATATCAATGCCCACTTGCTGGTCATTGTTGTCACCTTTCAGGTTCTCCAGGGCCTTGGTCGCGTACAGCAGTGCAACGCCGCCGCCTGCAATCACGCCTTCTTCAACAGCGGCGCGGGTTGCGTGCATGGCATCGTCAACGCGGTCTTTCTTCTCTTTCACTTCGACTTCCGTCGCCCCGCCGACGCGGATGACGGCAACGCCGCCTGCCAGCTTGGCCAGACGCTCTTGCAGTTTTTCCTTGTCGTAGTCCGACGTGGTCTCTTCGATCTGCGCGCGGATTTGATTAACGCGTGCCTCGATGTTTTTCTTGTCGCCCGCGCCATCGATGATCGTGGTGTCATCTTTGGTGATGCGAACAGTTTTGGCTTTGCCAAGCATGTCCGGCGTAACGGTTTCCAGCTTGATGCCGAGGTCTTCCGAAATCATCTGCGCCTTGGTGAGGATCGCGATGTCTTCCAGCATGGCCTTGCGGCGATCGCCGAAGCCCGGTGCCTTGACGGCAGCGACTTTCAGGCCGCCGCGCAGTTTGTTGACGACCAGGGTGGCAAGCGCTTCGCCTTCGACGTCTTCTGCGATGATCAGCAGCGGCCGGCCGGATTGAACGACAGCTTCTAGAACCGGCAGCAACGGCTGCAGGCCCGAGAGTTTCTTCTCGACCAGCAGGATGAACGGGTTTTCCAGCTCAACCGTCATTTTGTCGGCATTGGTGATGAAGTACGGGCTAATGTAGCCGCGATCGAATTGCATGCCTTCAACGACATCCAGTTCAGAATCCATCGATTTGGCTTCTTCAACCGTGATCACGCCTTCTTTACCGACTTTCTCCATCGCTTCGGCGATCTTGCCGGCAATGTCTTCGTCGCCATTGGCGGAAACGAGGGCGATCTGCTTGATCTCTTCGTTGCCTTTGACAGCGGTGCCGCGTTTTTTGATGTCTTCGATAACGGCAACAACGGCTTTATCCATGCCGCGTTTCAGGTCCATCGGGTTCATGCCGGCAGCGACGGCTTTGACGCCTTCGCGCACGATCGATTGTGCCAGAACGGTTGCCGTGGTGGTGCCGTCGCCGGAGTGATCGGCCTGTTTGGTGGCGACTTCGCGGATCAGCTGGGCGCCCAGATTGCGGCGCTTGTCTTTGAGTTCGATTTCTTTGGCGACCGTCACACCGTCTTTGGTGGAACGCGGCGCACCGAAGGATTTTTCGATCAGAACGTTGCGGCCTTTCGGACCGAGTGTGACTTTCACTGCGTTGGCAATGATGTCGACGCCGTTCAGCAGCTCTTCGCGGGCGTCAGTGCTGAAAAGAACATTTTTTGAAGCCATGATGTTTTATCTCCTGGATAAAAGTGAAATTGATTAAGCGGCCTGAACGATGCCGACGATGTCGGATTCTTTCATGACCATGTATTCCTTGCCGTCGATGGTGACTTCGGTGCCGGCCCATTTGGAAAACAGCACTTTGTCGCCGGCTTTGACGTCCAGCGGGATGACCTTGCCGGACTCGTCACGCAGGCCTGTGCCCACGGCGACGACTTCGCCTTCGATCGGTTTTTCTTTGGCCGTATCCGGGATGATGATCCCGCCGGCGGTTTTTTCGGCTTGCTCGATGCGACGCAGGAGGACCCGGTCATGCAAAGGACGAAACTTCATATCTCAACTCCATTGTTAGGCTGTTGGTTGCTGGCACTCCCCATAGGCGAGTGCTAATGCCGGACTTATATCTGGTCAGAGACGGCAAAAGCAAGGGGAAAGGGTTTACGAAACCTTAAAATTTATCTGTCACACTGGGTCTGTGCCCAACCGCAAGAATGCGACCCAAACAGGCAAAGGAGGACCAGAATGGCCGATCTACCCCTTCAAATGCGCGACTACCGCCTCATTACAGCGGAGATCCTTTATCACATGCCTGATCATCCAGCTCTTTTACAATCCTTCGTGTGGCAGGATTACGATCTTGCTCCCCGTTACCCCGAATTGAACCGTTTTTTAGGCTTTTGGGTCCAAAAAATCGAAGGAAAACTCCATTCTGTATACGTTGCCCGGCATAAATTCATCACTTCGGGCGATGTCAGGGCCCACGCAGGCGAGTTTTTGGTGCACTAGAGCGATTTTTGTATAAAAACGCTCTTATTGGGCATCAATTTCGTCCAAAAAGTCTCTTTTTGACTCAAAGCATGGACGCGACTGTGAAATGCATACGCATGCATGTAAACCGGGATTGTTATTTAAAACATTCCGGTTAGTATCCCCCGCCATGACCGATATTCTCAACAACGCCTTAGCCTACGCCCTGGATAAAACCGGCGGCGCCATACCGCCCGTTGCCGCCATCAATGCAACAGGGGCAGAAGACGTAACAATCGCCAAAACCTCTAATAACGCCTGTAACAAATTACCAAACACATTAAACGGTGTATTTAACACTATTCTGGTGCGCGGCACCCGTCAGAAAGAAGAGACCCTGGGCCTTGTCGCCCTGGCGGCAGCCCATGCCGATCCGGCCGGGAAAATTTACGTGGCGCAGGCGAACGAGCATGGCGCCGGCAGCCTGGAAAAAACCCTTCTGCGCGCTTTCCCAGCGCTGCAATCCATCATCAAGTTCAAATGCCGTGTCATGGTGCTGGAAGCCGGGCAGGGCGATGCCGGCATCTTGCAGAAATGGACGGAAAATGCCGCCATCCGGAAAGTGAAACACAACCGCGGCGAATTCTGGTCCGCGCCCGGTGTCTTTTCGTGGGACCGGCCCGATGCCGGGTCGCGCATGCTGCTGGAACATCTGCCCAGAGAAATGCCGGGCAAAGTGGCCGATTTGGGCTGCGGCAATGGCTTGCTGGCAGGCTTTATCGTCAAGAAAGAAGGCCTCACCGATCTCTATGCCATCGACGCGGATTCCCGCGCGGTCGAATGCTGCCGCCTCAATCTGGAAGAGCGCGGCTACAGCGTGGGCGAGAACGTGATGTGGCGCGATGCGACCGGCGATCTTTCCGATCTGCCGCGCATGGATTACGTCGTTATGAACCCGCCCTTCCACGACCAGCAGAAAGAAGACCGCGAATTGGGGCAGAAATTCTGCAATTCCGCCATGAAATTGCTGCGGTCCGGTGGTGAACTCTATCTCGTCGCCAACCGGCACATGCCGTACGAGGAGATTCTTGCCAAAGAAGCCTCCAACGTTACGTTGCTGGAAGACGCCAACGGTTTCAAAATTTTCCGCGCGCGCAAGTAAAGGATGGTTGTCATGAATGAAGCAAACTGCAAATCGCAAAACTGCGGCACGATCATCGCCGCTGTCCTTCTCAGCATCGGACTTGCGCTCACCGGCTGGTTCATCAGCGACGGCCTCATCCATCTGCGCGGCGGCGAACGCGCTGTCTCGGTGCGCGGCGTATCCGAACGCGATGTGAAGGCCGACCGCGCTTTCTGGAACATTCAATACACAGTGACAGATAACGAACTTTCCGTCGCCCAGGCGCAGCTCGAAACCAACGGCAAAAAGGTCGAGGCGTTTTTGAAGGCGCAGGGCCTGCCCGAAAACGAAGTGCGCGTGCAGCGCGTCGATGTGACCGATCTCCTCGCCCAGCAATACCGCCCGGACAATATCCAGAACGGCCGCTATATCCTGACCAAGACTTACGCGGTTGATACCGGCAATGTCGAACTGGTCGATAAAATGTCGCGCAATGTCGGCGACCTCATCGCCGAAGGTGTCATTCTCTCTGCTGGCATGAACCCGACCTATTCATTCACCAGGCTGAACGATGTTAAACCGGATATGATTGCCGAAGCGACAAAATTGGCGCGCGAAGCCGCGCAGAAATTCGCCGATGATTCCGGCACCGATGTCGGCGATATCAAAAACGCCTATCAGGGCCTGTTTCAGATCACAACGCGCGGTGATGAGAATGCAATGGAATCTGCCGTCATCGACAAACGCGTCCGTGTCGTCACAACGGTTGAGTACTATCTCGAATGATTTTCAGGGGCTCGGCTGATCGACGCTGAAATGCGCGCGTATCAGGCGGTCCACAGTCTGCCGGTACCGCTTTCGGATCTGGCGGTTGGTATTATACACCCCCCAGTCGCCGTCTTTTTTTGAAATGCGTATGATGGTGTTGCCGTCCGGATCGATCACGCTGTCCAGCATGTGATAATAAGTGCCCGTGTCATCGCGAAGCCTTTCAGCGTTGACCGTCCATCCTTCCCGGCGCATAGCCCCCCAGATGATTTCAGGCGGACAGCTATCCACGCGGAAACCCAGTTGATGTCCGGCGATCATCGCTTCGCGCATGAAAAGCAGTGTTATCATATTGAAAAGATAGCACTTTCTTATAAATTATGTCCAATTCCCTAAAATTTTAACTAAACTTTAAATGCGCATGTCCATAATAGAGCCGAGGTTAGGGAAACTACAGCCGTTGCGGGATACTGTGAATCTGTGGTTTAATAAAGAAAAACAAGAGGGTGCACTAAAATGGGCGTTACACGTCCGACTTTAAAAGATCTTGGGGGCCTGATCACCGCCGGTAAAAACCGCGCGGTCTATTTCCTCATGATTGCCCTGCCGATGTTCCTGTGGGGCGACTCCGCCCTGGCCCAGGGCGCGCCTACGGGCGGTCTCTATACCTATTCCAAACAGGTCAGCACGCGCATCGATGATACGCCGCAGACCGTCAACTATATTGCCTTCGTGCTTGGCGCCGTTCTTCTCGCCCTCGGCATTTCCGAGATGCGCAAATACGTTGAAGGCGCCGGCCAGATCGCGCTCAAGCAGCCGCTGATCAAACTCGGCTTCGGCGGCCTGTTCCTCGTCTTCCCCTACATCGCCGGCATCATGTTCGACACGATGCTGCTCGATGCCGATTTCTTCGACCTGAAAAAGTCGAACGCCTTCCTGTTCAAATCCACCGGTTCGATGATCAACAATCAGGGCATTTCCGGCCTGATTGCCAAGGGTATCAACAACTCGATGGTGTTCATCAATATCGCCGGTTTCGCTGGCTTCCTGATCGCAACTTTCCTGACCATGCGCGGCATCCAGATGTTGCGCGCGCACATGGAAAACCCGGGCCAGAACCCGTTGCCCGAAGCCATCAAGCGCCTTGGCGTCGGCGGTATCCTTTTCGCTCTGCCGGTCGCCGTGAACATCGTTGTCAAAACCTTCGGCGCAACTGCAACCGCCATGACCAATACCGGTTATACGGTCACGGAAACGTCGGGCAATGGCGGCCTCGACGGGATGATGGTCAATTTCATCCGCGATATTTCCAACCCGGCTTTCCTGGGTATCGAGGTGTTTTGCTACATCTCCGGCATTCTGATGATCCTCTTCGCAATGCAGCGCCTGGTGCGCACATCGCAGGATGGTCCGCGCGGGCCTCTCGGTTTTGGCACCATCATGATGTTCATCGTGGCGGCGCTGCTTTTGTCCTTCCCGCAGTTTTTGACCACCATCGACACCAGTCTCACCGGCTCGGGCGGCAAGGCGCTGACGCAGGTCAGCTTCATGTCCGAACTTGGCAGCGGCGAGGAGACAAAACAGGCCAAAAACGTATTCTCGGCCGTGCTGGCCTTTATGGCGGTGATCGGATTCTTAAGCGTCGTGCGCGGTCTTTTCCTGCTGAAAAGCTTTGCCGACGGCAATCAGCAGGCCACCATGATGTCGGTCGTCACGCATATCGTGGCCGGGTCCATGGCCATTAACCTGGGTTTCTTTATCAACGCAGTACAAAAGTCTTTAGGTGTAACCAATATTCCCGTAACATTCGGTTAATCAGTTTTTACAAAGGCAGGAGGAATACCAATGACGAATACTATCGCTAACCTGGGCCATCACATCTCGGCAGTCGCCGGTTCCGTGATGCATGCTCGTACCAAAGGCGCGGTCAAACTCCGTGCCGGTCTCACTTTCGCCGCCACCGGCGCGCTCTTCGTCTACTCGACGATGGGTATCGCACAGGCAACGGATCTGGACACCTACACCCAGAACGTGGGCGAACGCACCAACTCCATCGTCGACGTCATCACCTACATCTCGTATGTGGGCGGCGCGGCTCTGGCTGCTCTGGGCATCGTTGACCTGAAAAAGCACGTTGAAAACCCGTCCCAGACGCCGATGAAAAACGGCCTGGCCAAACTGGGCTTCGGCGGCATGCTGCTCGCTCTGCCCTTCCTGGCGGGCGTTGCGCAGGAAACCGTCATCGACGGCCAGCAGGTCCAGTACGAAACCTGGGATTCCAAACCCTATATCGGCAACTAAGCTGATACCGGCATAAGATTTGTTATAGACCCGGCGCAAGCCGGGTTTATACTTTTGTGGCAAGCTTTGCAGGGTTCATATAAAAGGTTTTCATGGCTTTTCTACCCATCACGCTCGGCCTGGCCGAAGTCAGCGTAAAACCCGGCGCCACGGCCGGCTCATCCGCTTTGGGCGTGCTGGATGTAACCGATGACATGCGCACCAAAGTTTACGAGCGCGATAACAACACCTGCCAGTATTGCGGTTTCGCATCCAAAAAATACCAGATCGTGCGCGGCAAGACCGAAAAAGCTAACCCCGAAAACGTCAACGACCTTGTGACATCCTGCATTTTCTGCGACCAGTGTTTCGCATTGGATCGTGTCGCGATGATGAAATCCGGCGTGCTGATCTGGCTGCCCGAAATCGAGCAGGCGATGCTGCATCACGTTGCCCGTTCCATTTACGTGGCCCGCATCACCCAGGGCGGGGTCGCCGATGCTGCCCGCCGCGCGCTGGAGGTCATTACCGCCCGCCGCGAGGAAGTCAAAAACCGCATCAAGATCGACGACCCCGCCGTGCTGGCCATGGTCTTACGCGATTACATCGACCCGCGTGCCTACAAAATGCGGTCCGAAAAACTGGACGGTGTACGCCTTTTCCCGCTCGACCGCCGCATCATCACCGAAGGCGACCTCGAATTTAACCAGTTCCCCCAAATCCTGGCCTATTGGCGATCCAAGGATGGCCCCTTCGGCACCTACCAGCCCGCCCAGTGGCTGGAAGATTTTAAAACCCTCAAAGCGGCTTAATCTCGATCAGCCCCGCGACTGCGGGGCCGCGCTTAGCGCGAGCGGGAGTCGCCGGAGGCGATGGGCCGGCGAGGCCCCACAAAAAACTTCACCTACCAGCCGGCCCAGTGGCTGGAAGATTTTAAAACTCTCAAAGCCGCTTAAAACTGCCTCCTGCGGGGGGTGCACAACGCCTTGAATCCAAGGTATAATTCTTAAGATTCTATTCGTGCGGATTCGATGGGTTTTTGGGATAAATTTCTTTCTCCTTTTGTCAGCGGCTTTAAACAGCCGGTGGAGTCGTTTATCCGTCTCGAAACCGCCGATGACGAAAACACCCTTGTCGCCGCCGATGGCTCGCTTCTCTCCTACCTGAAAGTCGACGGCTCGCGTCAGATCATCGGGGAGGAGGAATACGCCCACCTGGTCGAATCCGCGACCGTCAAACTCGGCGCCCGCTTTGACCGCCCCGGTCACGCCATGCAGGTCTTCTTCGTGCGCGATCCCGCGCGCGCGCGCGGCGCCGTCGAAAACCTCGTCCGTCCGTCGCACAACGCGGCCAAAAATATCGGCCTCGACCTCGACGATCTTTTCCGTGAACGCGTGCGCCACATGTCTCACTATCTCGTGTGGGAAGAATGCTATTTCGTCCTCTGGACGCGCCCCAGCATTCTCACGAAATCCGATTATTCACGCGCCGCCAAAGATTCAAAAAATAAAAAATGGGTCAATGCCCCCAACGCGCAGTTTCCGCTGGCTGCGCTCGATATTCTGCGCGCCCGTCACAAATCCTACGTCGCCGGTATCGTTTCCGCGCTGGATGAACTGGGCATCCGCGCAGACATGCTCGATTCCCACAGCGCGTTGCGTGCCGTGCGCAACAACATGTTCCCCGACCATATAAACGATAAATGGAAGCCCAACCTGCCGGGCGATCCCATCCCTGTGCGCGCCGCCAAGGACATCGGCGATTTTTCCGACATTCTCTGGCCGCCTTTGCGCCAGCAGCTGACGGCGGCGTCCGCGCGCATCATCAATGATCACGTCGTCAAAATCGGCAGCGTGTTATGGGGCGGCTGCGACATTGTGCTGGCGCCGATGGATCCATCGCCGTTTCCGATGCTTCTCAACCGCCTGTTCGAAAGCAAAGTGCCCTTCCGCATTTCCTTCCTGATCGAATCCGGCGGGGTCGAGGGTATGAACGCCAAACAATCGATCGCGACCTTCCTTTCCGTCACCAATGCGGTCAACCGCACCATTAAAAATTCGCTCGATGGCCTTAAAGCTCTTTCGCGGTCCGAGCCGGTCGTCAAAATCCGCATCTCGCTCGCGACCTGGGCGCCCGAAGATAAAATGGATCTGGTCGAAGATCGTATTTCAGTGCTGATGCAGGCTGCGGAAAGCTGGGGCTATTGCCAGGTATCCAACGTTGTCGGCGATCCGCTGGAATGCGTGGTGTCGTCAACTATGGGTATTTCCGCCGCGTCCACCGCGCCTGCCGCCATCGCCCCGATGACGGAGGTAATGAAACTTCTTCCCTGGCAGCGCCCGTCATCGCCCTTCGATAAAGGCGCGTTGCTGTTGCGCACACCCGATGGCAAGGCATGGCCGTATCAGACCGGCACCACGCTCACTACGACCTGGTTCGATCTCATCTTCGCGCAGCCAGGTGCCGGTAAATCGGTGCTGATGAATTCTCTCAACCTCGGCACGTGTCTGTCGCCGGGTCTGTCCCGTCTGCCATTCGTGGCGGTCATCGATATCGGCCCGTCATCATCGGGTCTGATTTCGCTGATCAAGGAATCCCTCCCGCAGGAACGCCGCCACGAAGCGGCATATTATCGCCTCCAGATGTCGCCGCAATACGCGATCAACCCGTTCGATACGCAGCTCGGCATGCGCTACCCGCTGCTGGACGAGCGCTCGTATCTGACCGAACTTCTCACGCTGCTCTGCACCCCGCCGGGCGCCGAACGGCCGTATGACGGCATTCAGCAGCTGGCGGGCCTCGTCGTCGATGAAATGTATCGCTGGCGCGATGACGCGACCGCAAACTCCGAAGCGCGCCCCTATCTGCCGCGTGTCGATCACGAAATCGACGAAGCGATCAAGAAATACAATATTCACCTGCCAGCCGATCCGTACTGGTGGGATGTCGTCGATAAATTCTTCGATCTCGAGCTCTGGCATCTCGCCAATCTGGCGCAGCGTCACGCGGTGCCTGTGCTGGGCGATGGCATTACTGCCGCCCGCCGTCCGCAGATCCGCGCGCTGCTCGAAGAAACGCAGATCGGCACCTCCGCCGAAACCGTCATCAGCGCTTTCGAACGGATGGTCACATCGGCCATCCGCGAATATCCTATTCTGGCTTCCGTCACGCGCTTCGAAATTACCGACGCGCGTGTCTGCTCGCTCGACCTTATGGACGTGGCCCCACAGGGCGACGAAGCCGCCGACCGTCAGACATCGATCATGTATATGCTGGCGCGTCACGCGCTGGTGCGCAGCTGGTGGCTATCCGTTGACAGTCTTCGCGCCATTCCTGAAAAATACCGCAAATATCACGAAGCGCGCCTGGTCGACATGGGCGAAACGCCCAAGCGCCTGTGTTACGACGAATTCCACCGCACATCGAAATCCAAATCCGTGCGCGGCCAGATTGTGCGCGACGTGCGCGAAGGCCGTAAACGCGGCGTGCAGATCGTTCTCTCCTCCCAATTGCTGGATGACTTCGACAACGACATGGTCGATCTGGCCACTGGTGTCTGGGTTCTCGGCACAGCCGTGTCCGAACGTGCCGTTGAAAACGTACAGTCACGATTTGGCCTGTCCAACACGGCGCGTCATGTCATTCGTCACCGTCTGACCGGCCCGCGTGCCGGCGGCGCGCCTGCGCTTCTGGTCCTTGGCACCAACGAAGGCCGCTACGAGCAGCACCTTATCAACACGCTGGGCCCCATTGAATTATGGGCGCTCTCCACATCGGCTGAAGACGTGGGCATCCGTAATCGCCTTTATTCCCGTCTCGGCGCGCGCCGCGCCCGCATGATGCTGGCCTCCAATTTCCCGGGTGGTTCGGCGCGGTCCGAAATCAAGCGCCGCGTTTTTCAGCGCGCGGAATCAGGTGAAACGCAAACCGCCGCCGTCGGCGCCGTGATCGAGGAAATCGTTGAGGAACTGGTCAGCATGAGCAACCAGCATCCTGAAACCGGCGATGGTCCGCCGTCATAGACATGAAGGCTTTTCTCACCCAGAAAATATTCAAGCTGCCGGTCTGGCTCTGGCTGACCGTGTTGATCTTCGCGGCCGGCGGGGCGGCTGGATATCTCTACAGCATGCCCAAACACGCTGGCTGGCGGTATGGCGCCTGCAAGGTCTTCCTGGAACAATATGTCCGCTATCCGTCGACTATCGAAATCCGCACCGGCGGAGAAACGCGGTCTTCCGCCGTCATCAGCTTCGCCGATATTAACCCGTTTGGCTCGCAACAGGTCCGCGTCTTCGAATGCCATTACAGCGAAGGGCCGCGCGGAACGGTTCTGTCAAAAGTGACCGTAGACCGCAAAACCATGCCCGAAGACATGACCAAAAAATTTAACGATCAGCTGGGTATTCTCGCTGGTCAGAAACTGGATACCGCGCTACCTAAGGATCTCCCGAGAGACCTGGAAGACTTTAAGCAGTAGGAAGCAGTCAAAATGAAAATGCGCGACTTGGGCCGTACCGGCCTGAAAGTGACCGATATCTGTCTCGGCACCATGACCTGGGGCAATCAGAATACTGAAAGTCAGGGCCACGAACAGATGGATTACGCTGTTTCGAAAGGCATCAATTTCTTCGACACCGCTGAAATGTACGCGGTTCCGCCCTCAGCCGAAACATACGGCAAGACAGAAGAGATCATCGGCACATGGTTTGCCAAACACAAAAATCGGGACAAAATTATTCTCGCTTCGAAAATGGCGGGCCCCGGCATGCCCTGGGTGCGCGATGCTTCGCCGATCAGCGGTAAAACCATTCCGCAGGCCATCGAAGCTTCATTGAAACGCCTGCAGACCGATTATATCGACCTCTATCAGCTGCACTGGCCAAACCGCCCGTTCCCGCATTTCGCAAATCACGGTGCCGGCAAACTCGATTTCACGAAAATCGATAATGAACGCGAAGACGCATCGCTGCTTGAAATTCTCGAAGCCTTGGGCAACGCGGTAAAGGCAGGAAAAATCCGCTATATCGGTCTTTCCAACGACACGGCCTGGGGCATCATGAAATACCTGGCGCTGGCCGAAAAACACAAACTCCCGCGCATTCAGTCCATCCAGTGCGAATTTGGGGTCCTCAACCGTCATGACGATCCATACGTGGCCGAAGTCTGCGTGCGCGAAGACGTGGCCTACCTGCCATGGTCCCCGCTGGCAGGCGGCATGCTCACCGGCAAATACGCAGGCGGCGCGCGTCCCGCAGGCTCACGCTGGGCGGTCGATCCACGCAAGCCCCATCGCGACACGCCGCAAGCGCACGAAGCCGTCGCTGCTTATATCGAGATCGCCAAAAAATACGGATTGGATCTTTGCCAGATGGCCATCGCCTGGTGCCGTCAGCAAAACTTCGTGACCTCCACCATCATCGGCGCCACCACGATGGACCAGCTTAAAAATGATATCGATGCAGCCGCACTGACGCTGCCGGAATCGGTTATGAACGATATCGACGCGGTTTATCGCCGCTACCCGCTGCCGTACTGAAAGCCGACAGGCCCATCGCCTGGTTCATGAAGAATTTCTTGGCGAAGGGCAGCTTGCTGACGATCCGCAAACCCGCGCGCCGCAAGGCTTTGACCGATGCCAGGTCGTTCGAAAACAGCATGGTCAGGCCATCCGTCGCAAACGCCATGGATAAATTATCCATCCGGCGTCTGCGCTGGAAGCTCTGCAGCGTTTCCATCGCGCCGATATCATCGGCACCTTTGAGAATGTCGGCCAAAGCCGCCAGATCGCGCAACGACATGTTCAGGCCCTGGCCTGCAATCGGGTGAATGCCATGCGCCGCTTCCGCCACCAGCACGGCGCGCGGCGCGATATACGAATATGATTTCGCCAATGTCAGCGGCCAGGCTTCACGCTTTCCTGCAACCCGCATCGTGCCGTAACGTTCTTGGCTGCGCTCATTCAGCGCCGCGTTAAAAATATCCTCATCGCAGCTGACCCAGCGCTTGGCATCCTTGCCATCGACCGTCCATACAAGCGCCGAGCGGTGCGTGCCCTTCAGATCCGTGAACGGCAGCAAGGCAAACGGCCCTTCCGGGCGGAAATGCTCAACCGCCATGCCTTTATGCGGTTTCTCATGCGCAACCAGGCAGACAACGGCGCTTTGCTTGTAATCGCGCCCGAACGTGCCGATATTCATCACATCGCGCAGAACAGATTTGCGCCCGTCCGCGCCGATCACCAGTGAAAATTTAAGCGTTTTGCCATCGCTCAACACAACAGCGGCATGATCGTCATCGAACGACACGGTATTCACCGCTGTCCCGGTCAGGTGTCTGACATTTTTCAAACCCTGTACCCGTTTAACCAATGCCCGGCGCAGATCAGCGTTATCGACAATCCAGCCAAAGGCTTCGGCATCAACCTCGCGCGCATCAAAATTCAAAACAGCTTTTGAATCGCCATCCAGAATATCGATTGTTTTGATCGGTGAAGATTGCGCTGCCAGGGACGGCCACACACCGGCGCGTTCCATCACCTGGCGGCTGCCGAACGAAATGGCCGTCGTGCGCTGGTCGTACCCGCCCGAAACCTGGTCGGCCAGCTTTGTGGCATCGATGCAGGTCACATCAAACCCTTCGCTGCCCAGCAGCGCTGCAAGGGTCAGCCCTGCCAGACCGCCACCAATAATGCCTATTGTTTGTTTCATGGGAGATATCTAGCCCAACGCGCGCTCGCCGAACAGGGCCGATCCGACCCGCACATGCGTGGCGCCCTGGGCGATGGCGGCTTCATAATCGGCGCTCATGCCCATGCTGACCTGCTTTAACCCCAGTTTCTGGGCCATATCTTTCAGCATTTTAAAATGCGGCACCGGGTCCTGGTCCACCGGCGGAATGCACATCAGCCCCGTGATATCGAGCCCTTTGTCGATGGCATAACGGAAAAGCGAATCCAGCATGTCCGGCATAACACCGCTTTTCTGCTCTTCCCGGCCCGTGTTCACCTGAATGAAGCAGGGCAGGGACCTGTCCTGCTTATCCATCTCCCCGGCCAGCGCATCGACCAGCTTTTCACGATCAACCGTTTCGATGACATCGAACAGCGCCACCGCCTCGGCAGCCTTATTGGTTTGCAAAGATCCAATCAGATGCAGGCGCAGATCCGGATAAGCGTCTTTAAGGTCTTCCCAGTGTTCATAGGCTTCCTGCACGCGGTTTTCTCCGAAGACACGCAGACCCTCGTCCAGCGCTGCCTGCAAGGCGGGTTTGGGCTGCGTTTTGCTGACCGCCACCAACGTAACCTGGGGCGGTATTTTGGCCTTAACAGCAGCAATAGAGGCTCGGATATCCATGCCGCCAGTTTGACAGGCCAGTATCTATGTGACAATTGAATGCATGGCATTCAATGAATTTTAAGGGGATACCTATGTCAGTTGTTAAAGAATTCCGTGATTTCATCACCCGTGGCAACGTGGTGGATCTGGCCGTCGGTATCATCATCGGCGCCGCTTTTACCGCCATCGTTTCGTCGCTGGTCGACGACATGATCATGCCTGTCATCGGCCTGATCCTCAAAGGCGTCGATTTCTCGAACCTGTTCGTGAACCTGAATGACCCGATGGATACCACATACACGACCATCGCTGCCGCCAAGGCCGCCGGGATCCCGACCCTGAACTATGGCCTGTTTATCAACGCGATTATCAAATTCATGATCGTCGGTTTTGCCGTCTTCATGCTGGTCAAAGGCATGCATAAGCTGGTTAAAAAGAAAGAAGCGGCCGCTGCCAAGGCCCCGGCTGAAGAGGTCATTCTTCTACGCGAAATCAGGGATTTACTGAAGAAATAGGTTTTACTTGAAACTGGTGCGGACCTGCCTTAAAACCGGTCCACCAGATTTCTTCAAGGGGATATAGCTCAGCTGGGAGAGCGCCTGCATGGCATGCAGGAGGTCGTCGGTTCGATCCCGATTATCTCCACCAATTAAGGGGACGGTATTAACCGTCCCCTTTTTATTTTTAGGCATGAAAAGAACACTTCTCATTTACTCCATTTTTTCTCTGCTGGGCCTGGTCGGTCTGGCAGCATTTTATGCGCCGTATGAAATTCTCTCTAACAAACCTGAGCAGCAAGGCTATACGGGGCAGGCGGCTAACGCAGTAAAACATGCCTACGCAGCGGGTCAACTTTATCAGACATTGCGCACTGTCATGGAACCAGATACTGCGCAGAATACTGTTCTGACACTAGGCTTGTTGAACGAATACGCTGAAAAAATCACAAAGTTTTCTAACCCGGACTCTGTTTCAGAAGTCATGAAGGATTTTTATAACAATCAAGCCGGTATCACTGCCGCGCACTGGCATGCAGAAAACAAAATCGACAAACCCTTTTTAGAAACAATTTTGCGGCTAGGTGATGATACTTTGCTGAATGCGCGCGACCAAAATCCTTTTGTTTCCGAAGCTACCGATCCGGCCTACCAGGATATCCCGGCTGCACGTGTCTGGTTTGAGGCCCACGCACCGCAAATTCAGGCGCGTGTTCTTAAGTCCCTTCAATCTGAGTGATCTTTAAATAAATGGCCGATATATTTGCCGTCTTTGTAATACATCGCGCCGCTGCGATAGATTTTTTTCTCGTTCGCGTATTCAGGTGTACTCCACCACTTGCCTGACGGCTTTTCGTTTCTGGGGCTTCCCGGAATAACGGCGCCCGGTTTCTTTTCAAAAATGACGATCGTCTCCGTTTTACGGAACGGCTGCTGGAATAAAAGAGTGTAATAGGCAGGGTCAGGCAGCGCGGTATTTTCATACCGCCCGATCACGACGCCATCCGGATACGTATGAAACCACCACGGCAGATGTTCACGGCCGATGGGCAGCACGCTTTTTTCCATGCGCGCTGTAAAACCATACTCACCGTCATATTTGGGCGCTGTCGCGATCGGTCGCTCTTTATATTGCTGAATCTCCTGCGCAACCGGCGTCAGGTCGTAGGGTTTGAAAAAACCCTGGCCCAGCTGGGCCAGAATGACGATAACCGCTAAGAACGCGCTGATGCTCATTGCCTGCAACACCCGTCCGTCCCCGCGTCGAACCCATGCCAGAATGCCCGCGCTCAGGCACAGATGCGCGATACAAAGATAAATACCATTCGTATCCAGGATGAACCCATCGACCTGTATTCCGTGGACCTTGAAAATCAACGCCAACGCAGATGGAAGCGCCAGAACAAGAATCGGCCCGCAAACGGATTGCGGTTTCGCCAGCGGCCCCGCGCTTAAAATGCCGCTCAGAAAAATGATAATGCCCGGCAGGAACGGGATCACGTAATGGATGGATTTGCCGCTGATGGCCGAAAAGAACAGCAGGCTGGGTATGATCCAGCATAACAAAAACCGCGTGGCCTGATCCCCCCGTTCGCTGCTTCTGATTTTCTGGCGCACGGCCGACCACACCGTTGGCCAGACCAGAAAGGGCAGTAAAAAACCCGTCATCACCGGAATGTAAAACCAGAAAGGTTCGACATGGTCGAACGCATCAACCATGCGGCCAGTGCTTTGCGAAACGAATATGCGCTCGGCATAGATAAGCCCACCCTGCAAGGCGGCCGGCATCGACCAGGCAAGGCCAGTTGCGATGGCTAGCATGCTTGCGCTTAAAATGCCCAGATACCATCTGCGCCAGTCGATGATGCGGTCCTGGATCCACAAAGGGGCGAAAAGAGCCGCCGGCAGGATATAAACAAGCGCCACCGGCCCTTTGGCCAGAATCCCGAACCCCATGATAAAGCCCAGCGCAATCCAGTGCCGCCGGTCATCCATCTTGCCCGCCCGCCAGAGGATGATCATCGCGCCCACAACAAACACCGCCAGCAGGGAATCGAACATGATCACGCTGCCGTAAACCAGATACGCGGGCATCGCGCACATTAATAAAATGGTTGGCAGGCCGATATCCCGCCTGCCGTAAATATCGCGTGCCAACCTGGCGCTCAGCGCCAGCAGGGCGGCAACGGCGCTCAGAATGACCATCCGCGCCCCCGTGACGCTCACGCCAAAAATTTCCCAGGTTGCATGGATAAGCCAGAAAATCAGCGGCGGCTTGTGCGAATAAGGATGGAAATTCAGCGTCGGTAAAACCCAGTCGCCGCGCACCATCATTTCCCACGCCACGGTCAGGTAGCGCGTTTCGTCGACCGGCATCAAAGGGCGGAAGAGCGTGATCGCCGCGAGCAGCGACAGCCAGCCCAGGGCGACGATCAAAACGCCGAATTTATTGGCATTCATTCAGCAGATTTTTCTTTCTGCAATAGCATCACGTTGCGGGCATAGACCAGAAGGCCTACGGACTGCCCCATGATAAACACCGGATCATTGCGATGGAAGGCGTATGCCAGAAGAATGATCCCGCCCATGATGGAAAAATACCAGAACACATCAGGAATGACGCTTTTCCCCGTGCGTTCGGAGATGATCCACTGGATCAGAAAACGCATGAAAAACAGCGCCTGTCCGCCAAAGCCGATAATCAGCCATAAATCGGCATTGGTCAGCGGTCCCGCGAGGAGGGATTGCAGCTTATCAAGCAGCCCTTCGGTCATGGCGGCCTCCCTCCTCCTGCGTCATCAGCCCTGCGGGATAAGCCCGCGCCTGCAGCCAACGCACGCCGAACAGATCGACAATGCCCACGAATAAGCGGTTCATAACCCCGTATTTTGATGCACCCCGCATCCGCGGGCGATGTGTGACGGGCGACAAAGCAACCGTGACCCCCTGACGGATCATCAGTGCCGCCAGAAAACGGTGCATGTGATTGAAATACGGCAGCGACAGGTAATCATCGCGGCGGAACATCTTGAGCGCGCAACCTGTATCGCGCACGCCGTCATTCAGCAGTTTCGCGCGCACCTTGTTGGCAACGCGGCTGGAGACGATACGCACCCAGTTATCTTCACGCTTGGCGCGCTGCCCCGCCACCATCACATGCGGCGTGCGCTGCGATTGTTCCATGAAAGTCTGGAACATGGCGACAATGCCCTCAGGGTCGTTCTGCCCGTCGCCGTCCAGCGTCACGACAATCGGCTGCGTCGATGCGCCGACACCCGTCCATGTCGCAGCCGATTGGCCGGACCGCGGAAACTGCGTGATCACGCGCAGCAGCGGATTGAGCGCCTGCGCCTTTTGAAGTTCGACCAGCGTGCCATCGGTGCTGCCGTCATTGACGTAAACGATTTCCGACAAGGGGACCCGGCCCGCAAGGGCCGTGATCTCGGCTACCAGCGGTGCAATGTTCTCAGCCTCGTTAAATACCGGCACAACCACGCAAAGCATTTGAAAACCCTACCCTTTTTATCTGAATACAAACTTATCCGGTCATAAATAGGTTCCCCTGCGGCGCGGCCGCAAGGGCATCTAAAAGCCCGGGCTGATTGTTACCGGCACCATTTACCCCGCGGCTGACCGGATACACATTTAAAGTAGGCGGGGCTGGGTACACGGCATCTTGCATCCAGCCTTGCGCATCCGCCGGTGTCAGGGTCAGCGGCATGCGTGGATGAATGGCCGCCAGATGCGGCAGGGCTGCGCGGGTTAAAATGCCAAAACGCGCCTGCATGGTTTCGTCCCGCGTCCATACCCCGGCAAAACCGATCAGCGGCGCATCCGGCGCATGCACGTAATATGGCTGGCCCGATGAATCCCATTCATAAAAGCCCGATGCGGGAATGATGCAGCGCCGTCCCATGCGCCAGTCGCGCGCGAACATGGCCTTATCGCTCACGCTCTCCGACCGGATATTGATAAGCGGTTTCATGTCATCCGAAACGGGCCATCCCCATATGGCCTCGCCCAGCCGGTCTTTGATAATGACCGGGCGTTTTGTTTCAGGCGCGGCGTTATAATGCGGGGGCAGGTCTGCAAGCAGGGTCTGGACCCCGAAAAAACGGCAGATTTCCGCCAGATTCTGCGTTAAAACATATCTTCCACACATTGCTGCATCTGCCCTTGTGACTGATCTCTAATCAGACTATTTTCTGCAGGCCCTTTAACCAACTGATTTCTTCAAAAATGTCAGCCACTTCCGTCCTGAAAAATCTCCCCAAAGCCTCTGCCGACCTCGCCGGTTTTGCGAAAGCATTCACCGCCGGCCTTCAGGCGGAGGATTATGCTGATCACAAATCCGATGCCATCGCATCCATCGTTCAGGATATTTACGGCTTTGGCAAAAAGCGCGCAGGCACCGAACAGCTGGTGACCGCTCAGGTCGTGGAAGGCAAGAAAAAAGGCTGGCTGCATGAACGCACGCGCCTCTACATCATCAGCCCCGACCGCGCTTTCATTATCGATTCCGTTACCGCCGAACTCAACCGCCGTAACCTCGTCATCCGCACGCTCTTCCACCCTGTTATCTCGGTCCAACGCGACAGCAAGGGCAATATTGAATCCGCCGACACGCGCGACAAAGGCAAAGGAAATAACGAATCCTGGCTGGTCATCGATGTGCAGGGCGCCATGGGCGCCAATGCCCGCCGCCTGCTTGAAGCCGATATCCAGCGTGTTCTGGGCGATGTCCTGCTCGCCACGCGCGACTGGCAGGCCATGCGCTCTGAACTGAAAACATGCATCGCCGATGTCAGTCAGTATAAGGGCCCGCTGCTCAAGGGCGATCCCGGCAACATCTCCGAATATGTGGCGTTCCTGCAGTATCTCTACGACAACAATTTCACGCTGCTTGGTTTCCGTGAATATAAATTCTCCGGCAAGGACAAAGAGATCGTCTCCAACATCGTCCCGAACCGCAGCCTGGCGCTGCTCTCCGACGAAAGATCACCCGTTTATATTAACAAATCCAGCATCCCCCTGCCGCAGGATCTGCAGCAGCTGCGCCACAATGCGCCGCTGGTCTCTGTCTATAAGGTCAATCGCCGTTCCACCGTGCACCGCCCGGTTCCGCTCGATGCGATCACGATCAAGACTCTTGATGCCAAAGGCAAAGTCGTAGGCGAGAAGCTTTTTGTCGGTTTGTTCACCTCCGTCACCTATTCACGGTCCATCACCGACGTGCCGCTCATCCGTCACAAGCTGCAGCAGGTCGTCGACGATGCGCATTTCGCGTCGGATTCTCACGATTACCGCGCGCTCTCGCATATTCTTGAAAAATATCCGCGCGATGAATTGTTCCAGATGCCGGTCGACCAGATCCGCGAGCATGCCATCGGCATCCTGCGCCTGCAGGACCGCCCGCGCGTCGCCCTCTATACCCGTGTCGATGATTTCCGCCGTTACGTATCCTGCCTGGTTTACGTCCCGCGCGACCGTTACGAAACCAATTTGCGCGTTGAAATCCAGTCGATCCTTGAACAGGAACTGGGCGGCACATGTGAAAACTTCTACACCACGCTGGATGATTCCCCGCTCGCGCGCGTCATCTACATCATTTCCACCGACCAGCGCATCCGCCGCGAATACAACTTCGAGAAGATCGAGCAGAAGCTGGTTGCCGCATCGCGCACCTGGACCGAACGTCTGCGCTTCGCGCTGATGGAACAGACAGCCGACGAACGCCGCGCTGTCGAACTCGCCATGTCCTACGACACGGCTTTTCCCACGTCTTACCCGGATCATTTCACACCGGAAGAAGCCGTCCTCGATATCAACAAGGTGGAAGAAGCCTTAAGTCACCGCCGCATCGCGCTGGATCTGCGTGAAAACGCGCCGGGCGATATCCGCCTGAAATTATACCACCCCAACCATGCGGCGGCTTTGTCTGACGTGCTGCCCATCCTGGAAAACATGGGCTTCCGCGTCGAAGCCGAGCTTCCCTTCGAGCTGAAACCGCAGGAAGGTGCCCGCACCATCTGGATCCACGATCTGCACCTGAAATTGCGCGGCGGCGTCATGGCCGGCGATATCAAGGATTTGCGCGCAAGTGCCGAAGCCGCCCTGATGGCCAGCTGGTACGGTCACGCCGAAAACGACGCGCTCAATGCGCTTGTCATGTCCGCCGGGTTGGACTGGCGCGATGTGGTCGTCCTGCGCGCGTATGTGAAATACATGCAACAAGCGCGCGTTTCCTACACGCCGCCTTACATCATGAAGGCGCTGGTTGATCATCCCACATTGTCCGCAGCTTTGGTCGGCTTGTTCCACGCCAGGAACGATCCGAGCCTGCCGGAGAAAATGCGCAAAATTGCCGACTGGCAGAACGTCATCGCCTCCAGCCTGGAAAACGTCGCGCTGCTCGATCAGGATCGCATCATCCGCTTCATCAAAACATTGGTCGACGCTACCCTGCGCACCAATTTCTACCAGCGCGATGAAAACGGTAATCCCAAAGCCGCTTTGTCCTTCAAGCTGGATTCAGCCTTAGTGGCCTATCTGCCCGATCCGCGCCCGTGGCGCGAAATCTGGGTGTATTCTCCGCGCATGGAAGGCATTCATCTGCGCGGTGGCAAAATCGCCCGCGGCGGCATTCGCTGGTCCGACCGCGCCGAAGATTTCCGCACCGAAATTCTGGGCCTGATGCAGGCGCAGATGGTCAAAAATTCCGTGATCGTGCCGGAAGGCGCCAAAGGCGGCTTCATTTTGAAACGCCTGCCCGAAAACCCGCCCCGCGACGTTTTCTTGAACGAAGGCATCGAATGCTACCGCATGCTGGTCCGCGGCATGCTCGATATCACTGACAACCGCGTCGGCGACAAGATCATCCGCCCCGAAGACGTTGTCTGCCATGACGAGGAAGACCCCTATCTCGTCGTCGCCGCCGACAAGGGCACCGCGACTTTCTCCGATATCGCCAACGGCATTTCCGCCGAATATAATTTCTGGCTGGCGGATGCCTTCGCCTCTGGCGGTTCCGCCGGCTACGACCACAAGGAAGTCGGCATCACCGCCCGCGGCGCATGGGAATGCATCAAGCGCCACTTCCGCGAACTCGGCAAAGACATCCAGAAGGAAGAATTCGATGTCATCGGCGTTGGCGACATGGCCGGCGATGTGTTCGGAAACGGCATGCTGCTGTCCAAAAAAATCCGCCTCATCGGCGCCTTCAACCACCAGCATATTTTCTGTGACCCGAACCCGGATTCGGAAACGACATGGAAAGAACGCAACCGTCTCTTCCACGCAGTCAAGGCCTGGGGCGACTACGATCAGAAACTGCTCTCCAAGGGCGGCAAGATCTACGCCCGTTCCGAAAAGTCGCTGGTCCTGACCAAGGAAATTCGCGAACGCTTCGGTATCGACAGCGACAAGATCGCCCCGACCGATCTGATCAACGCGATGCTCAAAGCCCAGTGCGATCTGCTCTATTTCGGCGGCATCGGCACCTATGTGAAGGCTTCCTCCCAAACGCATATCGACGCCGGCGACCGCGCCAATGACGCAACCCGCGTCGATGGCAACGAAGTCCGGGCCCATGTTGTGGGCGAGGGCGCAAACCTGGCCGTCACCCGCAAAGCCCGTGTTGAAATGGGTCTGCGCGGCGTCAAACTCAACGCCGATTTCATCGATAACTCCGGCGGCGTCGATTGTTCCGACCACGAAGTGAACATCAAGATCCTGCTGCAGCAGCTGACCGGCGGCAACAAGCCCGCCATGTCGATACCGGCGCGCAATAAATTGCTCGAAGACATGACGGAAGAGGTCGCCGACCTCGTTCTGCGCGACAATTACCAGCAATCACAGGCTATTTCGCTGGTTGAAATGGATACTGTGGAAATGTTGCCGGTGCACGCGCGTTTCATCGATATCCTGGAACATAAATTCAAAATCAAGCGCAATGTCGAGGGTCTGCCGACCATCGGCGAAATTGAAGAGCGCTTGCGCGATCACAAAGGCCTGACACGGTCTGAACTGGCGACGCTCATCTCGCTTGCCAAAATTCGCGTGACCAAGGCCCTGCTTGAAACCAATCTGCCTGACGATCCGCTCGCTGAAGACTGGTTGATGCATTATTTCCCGGTCCCGCTGCGCACCAAATACGCCAAAGAAATCCGCCAGCACCGTCTGCGCCGTGAAATCATCGCCGCGCAGATGACGGCATCCATCGTCAACCGCCTTGGCCCCACTTTCATGATGACAGTGGCCGAAAAAACCGGCGCCAATATCGAAGACATCTCCCGTGCCTGCTTCCTGGCGCGTGAATCCTTCAAAACCCATCTGCTGCTGCAGGGGGTGGAGGGGTTGGACGGCAGCGTCTCCGCCAAGACCCAACTGGTCGCCATGAAGCAGGTCGCCAAGCTGGTGGAATCCGTCACGCTCTGGTATCTGCGCCATGACCGTGCCGCCCTTCATGAAAAATCGCTGGCTGAAACGGCGGCGCATTTCTCGGCCTGCATCGAAACTTTGCGTAAATCGCTGTCTTCGGCTTTGCCACCGATGCGCCGTGAACGTATTGAACATCACGTGCGCGCTGTCCGTGAAAGCGGCGGGCCAGATGCCATGGCCCGCGAACTGGCCCAATTGGGCCCGCTACGCTCAGCCCCGGATATCTGCCGTATTGCCGAGGGTGATATTAAAACCATTCCGCTCGTCGCAACCATCTTCTACCATCTGGGTGAGGATCTGCACTACGACTGGCTGCGCGAACAGGCGCGGGCCATCAGCGGCGCTTCCTTCTGGCAGGCCGAAGCCATCGACGGTGTCGTCGGCCAGCTTTATTCGACGCAGGCTTACCTCACCAAACGCATTCTTGGCGGTACCGACAAGAAACGAGACGCATTGACACGCCTGTCCGTATGGAAGGGCAAGAATGCCGACTCTCTGCGCCAGGTGGAGGCTATAATCGCCGACATGCGCCGTCTGCCGGTTCTTGACCTTGCCATGCTCACCCTAGCCGAACAGCGCCTGCGCCAGTTAAACGGTTAATTGCGTTTCAAAAATTTTGACAAGGCGCAAAAGCCCCTGTTACGATTTTTCTTAACAATAAGAAAATCTGAACAGGTCATGCTTCTCAGTTACGCGCAAAAGCAGCGTCTTATCGACCATTTTTCCAGCGCGGAAAACTGGCAGAACCGCTTCAACATGGCGTTCTTCATGGACGATGCGAAAAAAGGCGTCAGCCGCGACATCGCCAATCTTTCGCGCTTCGTGAATGACACCGGCAAAAAAATAATAGTGACGCACCGGACCGGCGCCTCCCTATCGTTCGAAAAACGCGACGATGGCTCGATCGTCATCATCGATGAATCAGGTTTAAGCATGATGGTGGATGCCGGCGGGGTTCACAGCAACTGGGCGCAACTGGCCGACCCGCATGCGTTTTTACTAAAGAACATCGTGGAGATACCAGGCACTGATATCGCCGTGCACTTTACTGACAAAGGCGATAAATCTCTCATTTTCGGGCGCTGGGACAAGCAGGTTGATATCCCGGGCCCGCTTGCGCCCATCACAACACCTCTCCAGAAAGGCGCCCAGATTCACGTGGCGACGCTCAGCGAAGCCACTGCCCAAGCCTGGGGCCTGCAGGCAACCCAGCTGATGAACGCCGTGAAACTGGTCATCGCCTGCGATCTGGGCATCGAACCCCGCATCAACGCGCAGAACGTGCCGGAAAGCTACACCCTTTACACAAAACCGCGCGATCAGTCCCTGCCTGCGCGCTGGCAGCGGGGGGATGAAATCATGGCCATGCATATTGAACAAAAACTATGGCGGGATACCACGCAGTTCGAAGGCTATAACATCCCTCTGCCCGATAATTTTCATACCGAAATCGATGATGGCGGCCTGAATGTCATCACGTCGCTCGATCAGCGCGAGGCGATCTGGTCACAGGGCGATGTTTATCACAATGTATTGGAATCAGGCGCAGCGCCCGTGGCGATGGTGAATGCCAACACCACGCCGGCGCATCTCCTCAATCTTTTGCAGAACGGCGCGATGACAAAAGACCGCCGGGGCCGGGAATGGAGTTACGTGCTGGTAAAAACCCGCGATACGCTGGCCATCGCCCCCAAAGTACGCGGCGCCGTGAAAGACCAGTTCGGCCTTTCCGCGTGTCATTGCGCTGTCATAACCTTCGAGCAGGATCTCTGTATCATCGCCATGAACACCCATGTGCTGGAAGCAGCATCGAAACACCGCGCGGATAAGCAGAGTCTCCTGCAAAAACTCGTCGAAGAAGGGCTGGAAAAAACTGACGCGCCGGCGAAGGCGCCATCAGCCAGCGTCACCCGCCTGCAGCCGCGCCACTAAGCAGAATAACCAGCAATATCAGCAAGCCCGCATCCCGGTTGCTTTTGAAAAACCTGAGCGAACTGGCCGGATCGTCCATATCCCAAGCCTTTACCTGCCACGCGAAATGCGCGGCCGGGATCAGCAGCCAGATGCTGGGAACCGCAAACATCAAAAGCGCCATGAAACTCAAATAGAAGCTGGCCACCCACGCTTTGCTGTTGCCCGCGAACAGTCGCGCGGTGGATTTGATGCCGACCAGCGCATCGTCTTCCTTGTCCTGATGCGCATAGATCGTGTCATACCCAAGTGTCCAGAAAATGCCCGCCGCATACATCCACCATGCGTTGACCGGCAGATAATCCTTGGCCGCTGCCGCGCCCAGCAGCGCGCCGAAATTGAATGTGAGCCCCAGGAAAAGCTGCGGCCACCATGTAATCCGCTTCATCAGCGGATAGATAACGATGAAGGCGATGGAAATAACACCGATCCAGATCGCAGCTTCCGACATCGTCATCAAAATCGAAAAGCCGATCATCAGAAGCAGAAACAAAAATGCATACGCCTCGCGCCGCGTGACGCGTTTGCTCGGCAACGGCCGGCCCTTGGTGCGGGCAACCTTGGCATCCATTTTGTGATCCCAAAGATCGTTGATCACGCAGCCCGCGCCGCGCATCACCACCGCGCCGATGCCGAACAGAATGAAAAGATCCCAGCGTTTGGGCGCATAGAGCGCGATCGCCCACCATCCTGGCAGCAGTAAAAGCCATGTGCCGATCGGCCGGTCCAGCCGCATCAGATGCGCAAACGCCTTGGCCTTGGCGGAAAACGGCTCAAGCCATCGGGGAATCTGGATATCGGTGTGCGGCATGGTATAAGGCTTTTACCATGAGTGACGATTTGTACAAATTCCCGCGCCTTTACAGCGACACGCCTTTGGGCCCCAACCTGCAGCTCACGGACGGGCAGGCCCATTATGTGCGCACTGTTCTGCGCAAAGGCGATGGTGAAACAATCCGTCTCTTCAATGGCCGCGATGGTGAATGGACTTATACGCTCACCCATTCAGGTAAGCGCGATGCGGCGGCCATCAACGGCAAGCAGGTGAAAGCGCAGGCGCCCCGTGCCCGCCGCGTGCATCTGCTCTTCCCCCCCATCAAGAAAGACCGGCTTGATACGCTCATCGATATGGCCGTCCAGCTGGATGTAACCGACCTCCATCCGGTTCTCACCGACCGCACCGAAGTGCGCGAGATAAAGGAAGAACGGTTTAAAAGCCATCTGGTCGAAGCCGCCGAACAATGCGAACGCCTCGATATCCCCACATTGCACCCGCTGCTAGCGATGGATAAAGCCCTCGTCAAAATCGGCGTGCCCGTTTTTGCCGGGCTGGAACGCAGCAATGCCAAACCATTGACCGATACAATCGTCCCTTCAGGTGATTGTGCGTGCCTGGTCGGCCCTGTCGGCGGCTGGACGGACCGGGAACGGGAAGCCCTGAATGAAACGCCCAACCTGACTCCCGTCACATTGGGCGCGAATGTTTTACGTTGTGAAACAGCCGTCGCGGCCTTTCTTACAAGACTGGCCCTGCCTGCAGCACGCTGACCGCGCGGATGCCTTTGACTACCAGCATGACGCCAAGCAGCACAAGCAACAGCATCGTCAGAACCGTGCCGGCAAGACGCCCCCACACGATATTCCTGTGCAGCCCGAAAATATGAAACGCACGGGCGATAATCAGTAGAATGCCCAAGGCATGGACCATGTAAATGCTGCCAGCCTGCATCTCGTAAAGCATGAGCGCCAGCAGGATAAACGGCACATACTCGGCAAAATTGCCGTGAATGCGCACCGCCCGTGTGATCGCCGCATCACCATTATCACCGAACAACGTTCTGGATTTTACGCGCCGCAAAATCACATTGAAGCTTAAAGCCACATAAATCAACGCCAGTATCCCCGCATACAAACCTGTAATCATTTTATTCCCCCATGAGTATGATTATTATAAATCCGTGCCGCCAATGGTAATCCGGTCCATCAGCAGGGTCGGCTGGCCCACGCCCACAGGCACGCCCTGGCCGTCCTTGCCGCAGGTACCCACGCCGTGATCCAGAGCCATGTCATTGCCCACCATCCGGACTCGTGTCAGCGCATCAGCACCCTTTCCTATGAGGGTTGCACCTTTAATCGGCGCGCCGATTTTGCCATTTTCCACCAGATAGGCTTCAGCGGCCGCAAACACGAACTGCCCCGACGTGATATCGACTTGCCCGCCACCGAAATGCGGCGCGTAAATGCCGTGTTTGACAGCCGCCAGGATTTCCGCAGGCTCGTGTTCACCTGAAAGCATGAACGTATTGGTCATGCGGGGCATCGGCTTGTGCGCATAAGATTCGCGCCGCCCGTTGCCTGTCGGCTTCATGCCCATCAGCCTCGCGTTCAGCCGGTCCTGCATCAGGCCAACCAGCACACCGTTTTCAATCAGCACATTGCGTTGCGTCGGCGTGCCTTCATCGTCGATGGTCAAAGACCCGCGCCGGGCATCGATCGTGCCGTCATCGACCACGGTCACGTGCTCGCTGGCCACTGTCTGGCCCAGCATGCCGGTAAAAACGCTTGTGCCTTTGCGATGGAAATCGCCTTCCAGCCCGTGACCGACGGCTTCATGCAGCATCACCCCGGGCCAGCCGGGCCCGAGAATGACATCCATCTCGCCGGCCGGCGCAGGTATGGCTTCCAGCGCCACATGCGCCTGGCGCACGGCCTCGTCCACGGCGGCTTTCCATTTAGCCGTATCATTGAATATTTCATAGCCGGACCGGCCGCCCCAGCCTTCATGCCCGGACTCAATGCGCCCGCCTTTATCCAGCGTGACGGTGACGTCCATGCGTACCAGCGGGCGCGTATCGGCATACCGCGCGCCATCAGGGCGTATGATCTGCACCACCTGCCAGCTGCCCGACATCGATACCGACACCTGTTTGACCTTAGTGTCGCGGGACCGCGCGTAGTCTTCAATCGCATCCAGCAACGCGACCTTTTTTTCGAATGACAGGGATTCCAGCGGATTGTGATCATGATAAAGCGTGCGGTTTGTCAGCACCGGCGCAATTGCCAGACTGCCCGCATGTCCGCCCGCCACGCTTTTTACGGTATCGGCCGCTCTTTTCAGGGCCCCCTGTGAAATCTCGCCCGCATGCGCATAGGCGGTCAGCTCGCCCGCCACGGCCCGCAACCCGAACCCGGCATGCACATCGAAGGACGCGCTTTTCAAAACCCCGTCGTCGCGCGCCAGATATTCCGATGCGTCATATTCGAGGAACAACTCCCCGTCGTCGCAGCCGTTCAGCGCATCGCGCACAATTTTTTGCGCCTCGTCCGGGTCAAGGCCGGTACGGGCAAAAAACAGGTCGTTTGACAGGGTAAGGTCCGCCATTAGAATAGGCTCATGTCCAGAGATAGAAGTTCATTTGATTCTATTCGTGAGGCCACGGAAGACAAGTCTGCGTTTTCCCGCCACGAAAACGCACGCGGCCAGGCGGGTTTCCGTGATTCTGGCAATATTCTGCGCGGCCCCGGCGATTTTTTGACCGAATCAGGCCAAAGCCGCACCATCGGCATTCATGAGGGTGATTTTGAGTTCCTGAAGGTCACCCTGTCCTGGAATAACATTATTGTGGAAGGGCGTGGCTTTTTTGGCCGTCTGCTCGGCCGCGCCGTCAAAACCGGCGTCGATCTTGATCTCGGCTGCCTTTACGAACTCCAGGATGGCAAGCGCGGCAGCGTCCAGGCCTTTGGCGGTCTGTTCGGCGCGAAAGATAAAGCCCCCTATATTCATCACACCGGCGATGAACGCACCGGCGATAAACCGGGAGAAGATGAACTGCTGGAAATTGACGGCGCCCACTGGGAAAAAATCAAACGCCTGCTGGTCTACACCTATGTCTATCGCGGCCCTACGCAATGGGGCAATATAAAACCCGAAATGCGCCTGGTTATACCCGGCGAAGCACCCATGATGGTCACACCTTCCATCAATCGCGGCGACTTCCCGATTTGCGCGCTTGCCTCGATTGAAAATGTTGAAGGCGGCGTAAAGCTCACCAATCACTCTGAATATTTCTCAAGCCAGCCCGCTATGGACCGCGCTTTCGGTTACGGCATCGCCTGGGAAGACGGAAGGAAAGAATGAACGAACCGTTCGATCTCAATAAAGTCGCCAAGACAAAGCAGGTCCCGGTCGGGCCCATCAATCTGACACAGGCCAACGCCGGCCTGAGAAAACTCATCGTCGGCGTCGGCTGGGATTTCCTGCCCTATGACGGCGAACCGCTGGATATTGATTTAAGCTGCTTCATCTTGGGCCGCGACGGCATGACCCGCGAAGACACCGACTTCGTCTTCTACAATAACCAGCAGGGCGCCGCACTGGCCGTCAAGCATCTGGGCGACAACCGCACCGGCGCTGGTGACGGCGATAACGAGGCGATCATGGTCGACATGGACAACCTGTCCTTCGACGTCTGGCGCATTGTCTTCGTGGTGTCCATCTATCAAGGCGACGAGGCCGATACCAACTTCAACAAACTCGAAAAAATTGTCGCACGGGTGGAAAATGCCGATTCCGGCGCCGAAATTCACCGCCTGACCGTCAAAGGCGGCAAACTGGCCGAAGCCACAGCCGTGAAAATAGCCGAAATTCACCGCGATGGTGTTGAATGGCACTTCACCCCCGGCGGCGAGCCCATCAAGGGCGGCCTGGCCGAAGCGGCCCGTTCCTACGGAATTCTCATTTCGTCGACAACGTAACGCGAGGATCTGGTAAGCAAATCCGACCCAATATCGCTTACCGGCCCTTTACAGGGCCATACCAAGCCGCTAAATCTCGGTATGGCCTCTCACGAACATATCCTCATCCTCGATTTCGGGTCCCAGGTGACCCAGCTCATCGCCCGCCGCGTCCGCGAGGCTGGCGTTTACTGCGAAATCTGGCCTTTCAATCAGGCAACCGACGAACGCATCCAATCTTACGCGCCAAAAGGCATCATCCTCTCCGGCGGTCCGTGCTCGACCACGGAAGAAGGCAGCCCCCGCGCGCCGCAACTCGTTTTCGAAATGGGCGTGCCGGTTCTCGCGATTTGTTACGGCCAGCAGACCTTGTGCATGCAGCTCGGCGGTCATGTCGAATCCGGCCACCACCGCGAATTCGGCAAAGCGCAGCTGAAAGTGCAGGGTGACAGCGCCCTGTTCGACGGCGTCTGGAAACCGGGCAACGACTATCAGGTCTGGATGTCGCACGGCGACCGCGTCACAAAAATCCCCGATGGTTTCAAAATCGTCGGCACTTCCGAAGGCGCGCCTTTCGCCGCCATCGCCAATGAAGACAAAAAAATCTACGCCTTCCAGTTCCACCCCGAAGTGGTGCATACGCCCGATGGCGCCAGGCTCTACAAAAACTTTGTCACCAAAATCTGCGGCTGCAAGGGCGACTGGACGATGAAATCCTTCCGCGAGGAAGCGATTGAACGGATCCGCAAACAGGTCGGCAAATCCAAAGTCATCTGCGGCCTTTCGGGCGGCGTCGATTCATCCGTGGCAGCCGTTCTCATTCATGAAGCCATCGGCGAGCAGCTGACCTGCATCTACGTCGATACCGGTCTGATGCGCGCCGGCGAATCCGAACAGGTCGTGAAACTCTTCCGCGACCATTACAACATCCCGCTCATCCACGAAGATGCCTCTGGCGTTTTCTTGAAAGAACTCGACGGTGTCTCCGACCCCGAACAAAAACGCAAAATCATCGGCCGCCTCTTCATCGAAATCTTCGACGCCCGCGCCAAGCAGATCGGCGGCGCGGAATTCCTGGCGCAGGGCACGCTCTACCCCGACGTCATCGAATCGGTCTCCTTCACCGGCGGCCCCAGCGTGACGATTAAATCGCACCACAATGTCGGCGGCCTGCCTGAACGCATGAACCTCAAACTGGTCGAACCCTTGCGCGAACTCTTCAAGGACGAAGTCCGCGCGCTGGGTGTCGAGCTCGGCCTTCATCCCGACTTCGTCGGCCGTCACCCGTTCCCGGGCCCCGGCCTCGCTATCCGTATTCCGGGCGAAATCACCGCCGAGAAACTGGAAATCCTGCGCAAGGCCGACGTGGTTTACCTCGATGAAATCCGAAAAAGCGGCCTCTACGACAAAATCTGGCAGGCTTTCGCCGTATTGCTGCCGGTCAAAACCGTCGGCGTGATGGGTGATGGCCGTTCCTACGATTACGTCTGCGGCCTGCGCGCTGTAACCAGCACGGATGGCATGACCGCTGAATCCTACCCCTTCGAACACGCCTTCCTGGCGCGCGTCTGCACCCGCATCATCAACGAAGTCCGCGGCATCAACCGCGTCGTCTACGACGTAACCTCCAAACCCCCCGGCACGATCGAGTGGGAATAAAAGGATGCTGCGCTTCCTGAAAAATTTTTTTATGCTTTTGGGATTGCTGGGCGTGCTTTTTTTAGGTCTGGTGCTGGCCTTGTTCACCTGGTGGGCCATCAGCGATACACGCTGTAAAATTGATGAAACGAAACCAGTCACGATGGTCACATTCGTTGGTCACACGCTCGTCCTGCCCACGGCCAACATTGAAGCCTGCTACGAAAAAGACGGCAGCACCCGTCTGGATCATGATCCCGCGCACATCAAGCTCGAATGGCTGCTGCCTGATTTTTCAGCGCCTTTGAATGCCAGGGACATGGCCCGCCCCGATAGCGAAATCAGCCTCTGGCTGACCGGGGTCGATCCGGCGCGCGATGATTACGAAGGCGCCTACGGATACGAACCATCGGAAGTGGATGGCGTTTACAAAAGCCTGACCAGCGTAGAAATCAAAAAGGACGATACCAAAGTCATCCATTACGGCCCGGCGCAGGAAACGCCCTTTGGCCTGATTCTGCACGAGACGAACGGCAAGGGCATGTACGGCCAGGATATTTACGTGCGCAAGGACGCGGCTGGAAAAGTCGATCTCATGATCAAATGCGATACCCCGTCATCCTATCCGGATATCAAAATATTCCAGTGCCATGTCGGCCTGGGCAGCCCGCACCGGAACGTCGCCATCAAATATGTTTTCCACAAAGAGCATCTGCCGCAATGGCGCAAGATTCATCGCCATATGTCGGACGCGGTCACATCAATAATGCAAAATTAACGCCGCTTGTCCTGCGGCAGCGCATTGAGGATCTGAACCAGCTTTTCAGCCTGTTCCTTGCTCTGATCCTGCGTGGCCAGCAGCAATTGCCCGCTGGTGATGGGCTCGTGGATCACCGGCGCGATGACGAAAACATCATCCACATAAATGGCGATCGGCTTGTTCAGATGATCTTTGGTGAGTTGCGCCAGTTTCTGCGCGCCCTGGTCGTTCAGCTTCACGCCGACGCTTTTGCCGCCATCAACCAGACTCCAGTATTCAACGTCGTTCTGCTGGATGGTCAGGCGGGGCAGGGACCGCGCATAACCGCTGCCATTTTCCTCGCAACCCGCCAAAGGGGCTGCCAGCAAAAACAACGCGCATGCGTGTAAAACCAGTTTTCTGATCATGGCCGGCCTTTCGTAAGAAAGATTAGCCCCAGAATTTCCAGCCGGGCTTTTTCTTGTCGTTATCCTGCTCGGTGGCCTGCGGGGCTTTTTCCGCCGCGCTCGCCCCTTTGCGCCATTTCGGGCGCTGGGAATCGATGTATTTGACGGCCGCTTCGATAGCGTCGGGATTGAACGTCAGGAAATGGTCGCGGCCGGATTTGCGGCGGACAACCAGGTCGGCCCGTTCCAGGATCATGATGTGCTTGGAAACCGAGTTGAGCGAAATATCAAACGGTTTCGCGAGGTCGGTGACCCTTGCCTCCCCTTTGAACAGGCGTTCGAGAATCGCGCGCCGGGTCGGGTCGGAGAGAGCCATGAAGGTATTGTCGAGAGAATCGTTCTTTGCCATTCATCCATGGTGATGAACGATAGCGCTGCCGTCAACCCTTAAGGTGGGATTTTTATGGCCGCTGGCTGGAATTATAACCCAGCTCTTGTCGGCGATCCCCGTAAATGGTCTCGCAACCGCCGGGGTTACCTTCCATCGTGATGTTTTCAATGATGTTGTTGACGGTCGCAGCGCGGATCACACAACGGTAATGCTCGATCCCGGTCCAGTAGACGCCGGATCCGTCACTCATGGTCCCGCCCAGCTGGTAACCTTTGCCCTTGGTCACCCGGTCGCCAAACACGCTTTCACGTTTGTATCCGCGCCAGGTGTAAACCGTGCGGCCCTGCGTATCGGTGTAACTGCCCGAGGGCTGGTTCTCCAGGAAGATGCTGGCATCATTCACCGGCCGGCCCTCTAGGGCATTCAGGCTGCGGTCGAACGTCACCGCGCTGGCGCAGGCAGCCAGCATAAGGGCTGCGAAAAGGGACAGGGCAAAAGGCTTGATCTTGATCATGACTTCAACATAGGACACGCCGGTCAAATCGTATAGTCTTTGGCGCTATGAAATATTGTTCGACCCGCGGCGGTAAAACCGATGCCAGTTTCACCGACGTCCTGATGGATGGCCTGGCCCCCGATGGCGGCTTGTACGTTCCGCAGGTGTGGCCGGTCCTGAGCGGCTTGCAAAAGGGCATGTCCTACATCGAAACGGCGCAGAATGTTTTGGGGTCGTTTGTCGCCGGCACCATGGATGACCGCAATCTTCGTACGTTGATTACCGATACGTATACGCCGCGTACCGACGGCTTTGACGTGCGGGAAATTACCCCGCTCAAACGCCTTGATGACCGGCTCTCGGTGCTCGAACTTTTCCATGGTCCGACCATCGCGTTCAAGGATGTTGCCCTGCAGATGCTGGGGCGTTTTTTCGACGCCGAATTAAAGCGTACAGGCCAGAAAATGACTGTTCTGGGCGCCACGTCTGGGGATACAGGGTCCGCCGCCATTGAAGGCTGCCGCCATGCGGATGGGGCCCGCATCTTCATTCTCTACCCCCATAACCGCCCCTCCGACGTACAGCGTTTGCAGATGACAACCGTGGCCGATCCCCATGTGAACGTCATCGCCATCGAAGGCAATTTTGACGACTGCCAGTCCATCGTCAAAACGCTTTTCAACGACCCGGCATTCAGGGCAGGGCAGAATCTCTCAGCTGTCAATTCCATCAACTGGGCCCGCATCGCCGCCCAGGCCGTTTACTACGTACACACCTGCCTCCAGTTCGAGGCCCCGGTCAATTTTGTGGTTCCGACCGGCAATTTCGGTAATGTTTATGCCGCCTATGTCGCCCGCCAGATGGGGGCCCCCATCAACCGCCTTGTCGTAGCATCCAACCGCAATGACATCCTCACCCGTTTCTTTGAAACCGGCACCATGAAGGCCGGGCAGGTCGAACCGTCTTTAAGCCCCAGTATGGATATTCAGGTCTCCAGCAATTTCGAACGTCTACTCTTCGACCTGCTGGACCGCGACAGCACCGCGCTCACCCATACCATGGCCGAGCTGAAAGCAGGCTCATTCACCCTGCCGCCGCATGTGATGGCAAATCTGGCCAAAACATTTTCCGGCATGCGCTGCGATGACGACGAAACCCTGGCCGCCATCGCCAGCGCCAAACGCGCTTACGATTATGTGATCGACCCCCACACCGCGGTCGGCTTTCATTCATATGAACAGTTGAAAGATAGCCTGGAAGGTCACACCGTCGCGCTTGCCTGTGCCCACCCCGCCAAATTTCCCCAGGCTGTCCAAAAAGCAATCGGCGAGCGTCCCGCATTACCGGAAAAGCTCGCCGATCTCTATGAGCGTAAAGAGCGTTTTACAGTGCTGCCGAACGATGCCGCTGCTGTAAAAGCCTTTATTGAAAAAATGCCTTAAGCCGCCTGTTTCAGCGCGCACGCCGCCGTGGTCAGTTCGACATCGCTGGGCTTGGCTTCGACAGCCAGGCTTTCAATCACGCCGTCTTTCACCACCGCCGAAAAGCGTTGCAGGCGGGTGCCCAGGCCCGCGCCCGAGCCATCGAAGGTAAGGCCGATCGCCTTGGCGAATTCGCCGTTCCCGTCAGCCCAAAGCGTGACTTTGCCCTGAGCCTTGTGCGCTTCGCCCCAGGCTGCGCTCACGAACGGATCATTCACGGTGACGACGATGATCTCGTCGATGCCCTCAGCCTTGATGGCATCCGCTTCCGTAACATATCCCGGCAGGTGTTTCTGGCATGAGCCGGTGAAGGCCCCCGGCATGCCGACCAGCACAACCCGTTTGCCTTGCAGCGCTTGCGCCGTGTCGAATTCTTCCAAGCCCCCGGCTGCCGCTTTTTTAAGCGTCACGCCCGGGATTTTATCGCCTTGTTTAATCGCCATAATAATCTCCATTCCTGTTTGGTTAAAATGGATATAGCCCAGCTTGGCTTGTTTGTCAGTGGGTCTATATGCGATAATGACTCATGCATCCCATCTTGCGCGCATCCGCCGACAGCGAAGGCAAAAGCAACGCATCGGCATTTTTGTCCGGCAAATTGCTGATTGCCATGCCCACCATGGGCGATCAGCGGTTTCATCGCTCGGTCATATTCCTCTGCGCGCATGACGCTCATGGCGCGATGGGCATCGTCATCAACAATGAAATGAGCAACGTGCCGCTCTCGCTTCTGCTCTCGCAGTTATCACTCAAGGTCGGCGACGATTTTGCCGATTTTCCCGTGCTGCAGGGCGGCCCTGTCGAAACAGCGCGCGGGCTTTTATTGCACACATCCGATGTTCTAAAAACCGAATCGATCCGCATCGACACGGATTTCGCCGTCACCGGCACCATCGAGGCGCTGCGTGAAATTGTCTCCGGCACCGGCCCTGCCGATAAATTGTTCGCCCTGGGCTATGCCGGATGGGGCGCAGGCCAGCTGGAAGCGGAACTGGCGGATAACGCCTGGCTGGTGGTCGATGCCGATCCCGAACTGGTTTTCCGCGCACCCGCGGGCGAGAAATGGACCCTGGCCCTGAAAAAGCTGGGTGTCGACCCCGCTTTCCTGACCATGACCGCCGGTACCGCCTGATAAAAGCCCGTGTGACGCCGCCGGCCAAATCACCAGGGAAGCCTTTACAGACAGTGGGTTATCATGCGAAATACCCCGCATGAATGTTGACCCGATCTCCCAAAAAACCGGCCAGATGTATCTGGCCCGCTTCGGCAACCAGATCCTCGATCTCTGCGCGACGATCGGCAATGCCGTGATGCGCTTTTTCGGCTCGGTGGGCCGTCTGGCCGAATTTGCTGCCCGGGCTGTCATGCATGTCTTCACACCGCCATGGTTCGGCAGACAGATCGGCCGCCAGTTCATCGATATCGGTTACTACTCGCTCGCCGTCGTCGGCCTCACCACGTTGTTCTCCGGCATGGTGCTGGCGCTGCAATCCTACACCGGCTTCGCCCGCTTCAATGCCGAAGGCGCCATCGCCAACGTGGTCGCGCTTTCCATCACGCGCGAACTCGCGCCCGTTCTCGCCGGTCTCATGGTTGCCGGCCGTATTGGCGCTTCCATCGCCGCCGAAATCGGCACCATGCGCGTGACCGAACAGATCGACGCGCTCACCACTCTCTCCGTAAACCCTTTTAAATATCTGGTCGCCCCGCGCATTCTGGCCGGCACCATCGTCATGCCGGTTCTGGTTCTGATCGGCGATATCATCGGTATTTTCGGCGGCTTCCTGGTCTCCGTCTTCCGCCTCGATTTCAACGCCTACAACTACGTCTACCAGACGATGGAATTCCTCGAACCCATCGACGTCATTTCCGGCCTCGTGAAGGCCGCGGTCTTCGGCTTTATCGTCACCCTGATGGGCTGCTACAACGGCTATAACTCCGACCGCGGCGCGCAGGGCGTCGGCGCCGCCACCACCAACGCGGTTGTCTCCGCCTCCATCCTCATTCTCATTTTCAACTATCTGCTCACGCAGGTGTTCTTCTCATGACAGCGTTTTCAAGCAAAGTGGGTACCGGTTTGCGTGAAGAAAACGCCCAATCAAACATGACCACCGCGAACAAGATCGAGCTGAAAAACGTCTCCAAATCCTTCGGGCCCAAGCATGTCCTGCGCGGTGTGGATCTGGTTGTGCCCAAGGGTTCATCCATGGTTATCATCGGCGGCTCAGGCACAGGCAAATCCGTCACCATCAAATGTGTTCTGGGCCTGATGCGCCCGGATAGCGGCGAAATCCTTATCGACGGCGAACACGTCGAAAAAGCTTCCGGCAGAAAACGCGACGCGCTCATGAAAAAATTCGGCATGCTCTTCCAGGGCGGCGCGCTCTTCGACTCGCTGCCCGTCTGGTACAACGTCGCCTTCGGCCTCATTCACGGCAAAAAAATGGATAAAGAAGCCGCGCGCGTGGTTGCCATTGAAAAATTGAAAGCCGTGGGTCTGGGCGAAAAAGTCGCCGACCTCTTCCCGGCCGAGCTTTCCGGCGGCATGCAAAAACGCGTCGGCCTCGCCCGCGCTATCGCCACAAATCCTGAAATCATTTTCTTCGACGAACCGACCACGGGCCTCGACCCCATCATGGCCGATGTCATCAACGAACTGATCGTCCAGTGCGTGAAAGACCTGGGCGCCACCGCCATGTCCATCACTCACGACATGGCCTCGGTCCGCAAAATCGCCGACTACGTTGCCATGCTTTACGAAGGAAAAATTATCTGGACCGGCCCCATCGCCGACCTCGATAAATCCGGCAACGCCTATGTCGACCAGTTCATCCACGGCCGCGCCGACGGCCCCATCGGCCGCAATACGGCTTAAGCTTTAAACGTCTGATCTTTTTGCAAAGGCTTCAGCAGGTTTTTTACGCCTGTGCCATATTCGTAAGCTATCCCGTTAGTCTTCATTTTTTCCATGAATTGCATCATCGCGTTCCAACCCTGACCCGGCATGCCGCGTATTGCATCGCTGAAACTTGTGAGATCAGTTTTGGAATCCAGGAAAAAAATCCGCGCATTTGAAAGAATATCTTCAATCGGCACAAGACTATGATGCTTGGGCGATAAAGGAATATTGCAGTAACTTACAAATCGCCCCTTCGCGCGTTCTTCCAGGCCGCCCGGCATATCCTCATCTCTCAGAGTATAAAGATGGCAGGGGCCATCAAATACCGGTTTTTCTGCATAAACCGCAAAGCCCTGCCCATTATCGTAACAGCCACAGGTTATTTGCGGCTGTGGTGCAGGCAATGAAAACAACGTCGCCTTGAGCTTTGTGTCAGTGACATAAACATGCGGTATTTCAGGATCGTAATGATCCTTTTTGATGATGCCATCGCCACGGATCGATCTTTCAACATCCAGATAAGGTTTGTCGCTTAAATGAATCGCACTTTTGGTACCGTGGTAATAGATCACTGATCGCCTGCTTTTTTGTGATTGTAAAACAGTCAATTTAAGGAAAGTTTAATCTTAAGCGGCGCGGCTCTCAATCAACTGCAAAGCATCGCCGGCATCCGGCAGCGCGGTGATGCTGCTGGGTTCGCGGCGCGCCTGCGTGGGGTCACTCCAGATAATGGTATTGAAGGAATTATGCGGCGGGGCAAACGGCATCCAGTGCGTGTAAATGCGCCCTGTTTCCTTGCACACCCACACGCGGTCGGGCGCGGCGGTCGCCGACATTTCAATGCAAAGCTCTGCCGCATTGTGATTGCCCAGCTTTTCTTCCAGCTGTGACATCAGGCGGCAGGATTTCTGCGATTTGCGGATAGCCTGCGCCGAATCGATATGGCTGCGCGCCTCGCCGGTGAGGCCCTGGCCCAGCGCGCTTTCCGCCAGCATGATGTGGCTGTCTTCATGGTCCGGGTTCACAGCCGCCAGTTTTTCCAGCCACTGATAGGTTTGGGCAGGGGTATTGGTATCTTCCGGCGCCAGCTTGATCCACGCTTCTTTCAGATCGGGATGCGGCGTCGTCGCCCAGGTTTTTTCAATGATTTTAAGGGCGCCCTTGCGCTCGGACCGGCGGATCAGGAACGGAAAGTAAGCCAGCGCCGCTGGCAGAAAACCCGGTGCCGCCTCATATGCTTCACGCGTCAGCAGATAGGCCTGGTCGGCCGCGCCGCGCCCCTGCGCCTCGATCGCGCGGGCCAGGTTCATGGCGCTTCGGTCATCCCGCGCGCGGTTCTGGTTGATGGATTTGAACTTCACAGTCTTGGCAAGAACCGCCTGCGCCTCGGCCCAGTTGCGCTGGCGCACTTCAAGCGCGTAAAGCGTTTTTAAAATCCAGCCCTGTCGGGGATGCATGCGGTGCGCCTGCCGCGCCAGCACCAGCGCCTGGTCTGGCTGCTGACGGTCCAGCGCCAGTTGCAACAACCCGCGCACGCCGATAAAGGCAGTCTCTTTCGTGTTCAGCAATTCCCGGAACGCGGTTTCCGCTGCAATCGCATCGCCTTTGAGCCGCGCCGTCATTCCGGCCAGCAGCGGCACCAGCCCGTGATCGTTCTTGATGAGTTTACGCGCGCGTTCCGCATGTTTTTCGGCCGCCTGCGCATCGCCCGCCGCAATCGCGCTCAACCCGTGGCTCACTGCCTGCAGGGCCTGGTCCTGCGCGCGCGCATCCAGCTTGCGGCTGATCACTTTGGGCGTCGACAGCAACGCCATCCACAAACGGTAGATCCAGGCGAAAACAATCGCGAACAGCAGGCCGCAGAAAATCAGCAACCCCGTCTGGACATCGATGTCATATCCCATCCATTGCAGATCGGTGCGGCCCGGCTGCATGGTCAGCCAGACGCCGGCGGCGCCTAACGCCGCCAGTTTGATGAGGGTCCAGAGGGTTTTGAGCATTGGATTATTGCTGGATAATCACGGCCGGGCTCTGCGGCGCGAATTCAGGCGCGGGCATGGCTTCAGGCGTGGATTGCATCATTTGCGCATTCGGATCCATCGTGGCTTCGCCTTCCTGAACGGGAACAGGCGGCACCACTTGCGGTTGCTGTTCCATCGTCGGCGCAGGCGCGTCTTGCGAAACGCCGGGGAAGGGCGCCTGTTGCATCATCGGTGCCGGGGTGGGTTGCGGCGTTGCGGCTGGCGCCATATTGATCGGGGCGGACCCCGCTGTCACACCGCCAACGCTCGACGCGCCGATGGTTGAAACCGTCATGCGCAATTTGCTCACCAGCGATTTCACCAGTTGCGATTCCAGCCCCTGCGCTGCCAGCGTACCCGCAGCCTGTTGCTGCCACGGTGCGGCTGCTTCAGCCGCCGGGCCTTCCAGCTGCTCAAGCGTTGCCATCGCGCCCTGGACGTCGCCGGCATCAAGCTGTGCCGACGCCTGGTCGATCAATGCGCGCTCGGCGCCACCGGCAACATCGACGCCGTCTTTCTTGATCGAAAACAGCCCCTGCAAACGGCCCATGATCTTGTCTTTGATCGAGACGTCCTCGCCCTTCAGCTTGGCCGTGATGATGTCGTTCGCTGAACCCTGCAATTCACGCTTCAAAGCCTGCGGCGACAAAACACCGTCTTCCGCATAAGGCGCCATGCGCTCGATGGATAAGGCCAGTTCCGGATCGGCGTTGCCCGCCATCGCGCTCAACATGGCCAGATCCTCAGCAAACGGCGTCTGTCGGTCGATGGACTGGCGCACCTGCGCCAAAGTCAGCAACATCGCGGCAGCGCCAAGGTCGCGGCCCGACACTTCCGATAATGTGCGGCCGAGCGCATCATTATCAGCCTTCGCCAGTTGCAGCGCGGAATCAAAACCGTCCATGCGCCCCTGCATTTGCGTGACAATCCCGCGCAGGTCTTCCATCGCAGCCGTCCAGTCAGCCTGTCCCTGCGGTGTCTGCGCCATTTCCTGTACCTGTGCCGTTACTCCGGAAAGGGCAGGCGTGCCCCCCGCGCGGAGTTGCGCTTCCAGGTTGCTCAGGCGCGAAACGAAATCAGGAACCTGCGCCGAAAGGCGGTCCACTTTTTGTTCCAGTGTCGCAATCGAACGGCTGATGACGCCGCTCTGCGATTGCCCGACATTGGATTCCAGCGTATTGACGCGGCCTTCCAGCACGGTGACGCGCTGGTTATCGGCCTGCGGCGCGCGGGAAGGGCCGCCGAACAAAAGGAAACCTGCGCCCAGAACGACCGCGCCCAGCGCGACCGACGTAATGAAGCTGGTGCGGCGGGCAATGCTTTTAACCTGGCGCATATCGATGCCTCCGGTGTTGGCAGTGTTGGTATTGGGGCTGGTGTGAGGCGTGGAAAAATATTGCTGGCGCTGCGGCTGCGGGGTCGGTTGCGGCATCGGGCGCACATTGTGGGTCAGCGCCGGGTCTTCGGCGATCGCGCCCTTACGGCTGTTCTGGTTTGCGTTTTCACCAACCAGGCCTTTCAGGTCCACATCATAGGTGGCAGCCGCCAGCAGAATTTCCTCGCGGCGGATTGCCGGAATGGCATCCCGTTTTTTCCAGCCCTGCACGGTCGTGACCGGCACGTTCAGCTTGGACGCCATCGGGCGGATCCCGCCAAAGCGTTCAACAATCGCCCCGCCATGCGGGATGACATCATCATCGTGGGAATTCTGGGCCATGGAAAATCTCCGCTTTTAGACGGGGACATGGACTTTCAGAAGATCAATCAGCGCGTCTTCCTCGGGCACTGTCCCTGCGTACGTACCGTTAGTGTCGAGTATCGTCAGGGACTCTAGCACGGCCTTGGACAGACACAAGAAAATGATCGACGATAAATCCAGCTTTTCCGCCGCATTCTTGCGTACGTTGCCGGCAAATACGCTGGCCGCCCGGGCCGAATGAAACATCACGGCTTTCATGCGCTTTGTACGCAAGGCATTCATAAATTCGGGTGAGAATCCATCCGCCGGATCGGTCTCGTAGACCACCCAGTCCAGCACATGCCCCGGCACATCCTGCATGACCGATTTTGTATCTTTGGCAATATCCCGCCCGCATATATGCAGCAGCCGCGACGAGGGCGTAATTTCCGGCCGCGATTTCAGGAATGTTCCAAGCGCCCGCACATCGCCGCCGCCGTCATGCACAGTGTGCCAGCCAAGCTCGGCCGCGACCGCGGCGGTTTTGGGCCCTACCGCATATAAAGGCTTGTGCCGGAACGCCACCTCCCGCACCAGCGTATTTAGGTGCCGCAAAGCCTGCGCCGATGTCACCACCAGCCCCTCGACACACATCGGGTCATGCGTCGTCGCCGCATGCGTCGACCGCACAGCCAGCATCGGCTCGATCAGCGGCTCGTAACCAAGCGCAATAAGTCGCTCAGCTAAAGCATCCGCATCCGGACGAGTCCGGGTAATAACCACCACAGGTTTCATGAAAGTACTTATAGATTAAGAAACACAGGCCAGCAAAACAGCTTCTGGCACTAAGGATTTGAGGCTGCGGCCAACGCGCAGGCCCAAAGCATACGCATCGTCCACCGTTTTAACCGGCGCGGTTTCATCCGAATGGAAAATTTCATGCCCGTCCGGCGTGGCGATAAACGCGCGCAGGCGCATTTTACCCGCTTCCGGGAAGAACGCGTAAGACCCGATCGGCGTGCCGCAGCTGCCATCCAGCACCGCCAGCACCGCGCGCTCGGCAACGGTGATGATATGCGTTTCCTTGTGATTGATGGCATCCAGCAGATCGCTGATAACGCTGTCGCCCTTGCGGCATTCCAGTGCGATCGTGCCCTGGCCCACAGCCGGCAGCATCGCTTCCGGCTCGATATACGAAGAAATCACCTCTTCGCGTCCCATGCGCTGCAAACCCACAGCGGCCAGAATCGTCGCATCCACCTGGCCGTTATTGAGTTTTTCCAGGCGCGTATCCACGTTGCCGCGGAAGGTGACGACTTTTAAGTCAGGCCGGCGGTTTAAAATCACCGCCTGGCGGCGCACGCTCGATGTGCCGACAACCGCGCCTTCCGGCAGTTCGTCCAGCGACAGCGCCTTGTTCGAAATAAACGCATCGCGGGCATCGCCGCGCGCCAGGAAATGGTCGATCACCAGATCCGCCGGCATATGCGTCGGCACGTCTTTGCACGAATGCACGCCGATATCGATCCGGCCCGAGCGGATATAATCTTCGATGTTCTGAACATACTGGCCTTTCCCGCCGGCCTGCTCGCTTAAGCGAACCTCGCCCTGGGCGGGAGTCCAGTCGCCGGTTGCCTTGATGACAACGGTCTCCAGTTCAATACCGGGATGGGCAGCACGAAGCAGATCGCAGACCATCTCGGTCTGGATCAGCGCCAAACGGCTTCCGCGTGTTCCGACACGCAGTTTTTGGGGCTTCCCTGTCATGACGGGTCTCTATTAGTGTGCTTTGAACTGAAAGAAAAGGAATTTTGAAAAGTAATGACCCTGCTGGCATTGGGCATTGAAACATCCTGCGACGAAACGGCGGCCGCTATCGTGTCCGCCGACCGTAAGATCCTGTCCAATATCGTCTTTTCACAAATTGCCGATCACGCCGTCCATGGCGGGGTGGTGCCTGAAATCGCCGCCCGTGCCCATTTGAACGCCATCAACCGCGTCGTGGGTGAAGCGCTGAAGAAAGCCAGCATCGCATTTGACGATCTGGGCCTGATCGCTGCAACTGCGGGTCCCGGGCTGATCGGCGGCGTCATGGTCGGTCTGATGACCGGCAAGGCATTATCGGCCCAGCTGAACAAACCTTTCATCGGCGTCAACCATCTGGAGGGGCATGCCCTAAGCCCGCGCCTTTCGCACGATCTGCAGTTTCCGTACCTGCTGCTGCTCGTCTCCGGCGGCCACTCGCAAATTCTTTTGGCCGAAGATGTCGGAAAATACACCCTTGTCGGATCCACCATCGACGATGCCGCCGGTGAATGTTTCGACAAATCGGCCAAGCTTCTGGGCCTGCCGCAACCGGGCGGCCCCGAGCTTGAAAAGCTGGCGAAGCTGGCGAAAAATCCCGCCCGTTTTGAATTGCCGCGCCCCTTGATCGGCAAAAAAACCCTCGATTTTTCTTTCTCCGGTCTCAAAACCGCCATGCGCGAAAAAATCGATGCCCTCACTGTTCACGGCAATATCAAGCGCGATGACGCTGCCGATCTGGCCGCCGCCCTGCAAAAAACCATCGCCGGTCATCTCTCCGACCGCTGCAAACGCGCGCTTGAACAATACCCGCATGTCACGGCGCTCGCCGCCGCTGGCGGGGTCGCATCCAATGGCGCAACCCGCGCAAGCTTGGAAAAAACCGCCGCCGATGCAGGCCTGCCATTTGTCGCCCCGCCCTCAGCGCTCTGCACCGACAATGGCGCGATGATCGCCTGGGCCGGGATCGAACGCTTCAATAAAGGCCAGAGAGATGCGTTGGATATCCCCGCCCGCCCCCGTTGGCCACTGGATCAAAACCCTGTAAAGGTGAGCGTATGAGCAAGACGATTGGCGTAATTGGCGGCGGCGCATGGGGAACTGCATTGGCGCAGGTGCAGGCTGTCGCAGACCGCGACGCCCTGATCTGGGCGCGCGAACCCGCTGTCGTCAACGCCATCAATAATGACGGCGAAAACACGCCCTTCCTCCCCGGTGTCGAATTGCACCGCAATGTCCGCGCCACGACGGATCTCGCCGAAGCCTGCGCGCCCGATGTTTTGCTGCTGGTGGTGCCAGCGCAATATCTGCGCAGCACACTGAAAAGCGCGGGCGACCTCTCCCGGAAAACCCTCGTTCTCTGCGGCAAGGGCATTGAAATCGAAACCGGCGAGCTTCTCTCCGAAATCGTCCGCGAAGTCACCCCGCAATCCCGGTTGGCCGTGTTGACCGGCCCATCCTTCGCCCGTGAAATCGCCCTTGGTCTTCCTGCCGCCGTGACGGTCGCCGCCGACGACATCGAAAGCGCGCGTTCGCTTTCAAATCTGCTCGGCAGCAAAACATTCCGCCCCTACGCCTCATCCGATGTAACCGGCGCCGAAGTCGGCGGTGCCGTGAAAAACGTGCTCGCTATCGCCTGCGGCATCATCGCCGGCAAAAAATATGGCGACTCCGCCCGCGCAGCTTTGCTCACGCGCGGCATGTCCGAAATGACGCGCCTGGCATTGGCGCTGGGCGGCAAGCGCGAAACTTTGATGGGCATGTGCGGCTTGGGCGATCTCGTGCTCACCGCCACATCCATGCAATCGCGCAATTTCTCGCTTGGTTTTGCCTTGGGCGAGGGGAAGACCCTGGAAGAAATCATGGGCTCGCGCACCGCCGTGACCGAAGGCGTTCACACCGCGCGCGCCGTCATGAATCTGGTCCGCAAGCTCGATATCGACCTGCCGATCATGACCGCAATTCACGGCATCCTGCACGAAGGCAAACAGGTCGATCAGGTCATCAACGATCTGCTCTCTCGGCCTTTCAACGACGAATAGCAAATTTGACCCCGAAATCCCCCTTGGGGTATTCTGCCGGGTATGCAAGAAGCCCTCGTTTCCAATGTCTATATCATCACCGGTTTTCGCGGTGCCGATGCCACGCAGGCTTTCGAGCGTTCGGCGGGCGTTGAAAAATATGAATATCTGCCCAGCGGACGGGCACTGAAAGTCACGGTGCGCGATGAGCGCACCCGCAAATTGCTGGAAAAAAAGGTCAGCCGTTTCGGTTGTACCATGACTCCCTCGACGACAGGTCACACGGCCGGCGCGGTCGTTCGTTTTGCTATATAAGCCCTGCTTAAACGCAAAAACCGATCGGACGCTTGCGCTGTGACCACAAAAACCCCGCCCTGGAAGAAAAAGAACCCGAAGAAAGGGGCTTCTAAACCCCTGAGCGCCAATCAAAAAGCTGCCGCCAAAGCCCGCGCAACAAAGGCTGGCCGCCGCTATCCCAACCTTGTCGATAATATGTGGGCGGCCAAAAACATCCCGCCGATCTGATTTTTCCTTGCTTCTCTGGGCATTTGGGGGTTAAAACACCCCCGATCAATGTGGGAGGTCTCTCCAGGCCGCACCACGCTGACGTCAACATAACTGCTAAGGAGTTTTAAAATGGCAGCACCTAAGGGCAAACAGCCCGTAGGCTTCATCAAGCTGGAAGTTCCGGCTGGTGCAGCCAACCCCTCGCCTCCGATCGGCCCGGCCCTCGGTCAGCGCGGTCTCAACATCATGGAATTCTGCAAAGGTTTTAACGACCAGACCAAGGACCTCGAAAAAGGTATGCCTTGCCCGGTCGTGATTTCTGTTTTCGCAGACCGTTCCTTCACCTTCGTCATCAAAACCCCGCCGACGGGTTATCTGCTGCAAAAAGCGGCCAAGATTTCCAAAGGCGCGAAAACCACCGGCACTGAAATCGTCGGTAAGGTTTCGAAGAAACAGGTTCAGGAAATCGCTGAACTCAAAATGAAAGATCTGAACGCAAAAGACCTGGCCGGCGCGATGCGCATGGTCGAAGGTTCTGCACGTTCGGCTGGCATCGAAGTGGTGGGATAAGTCATGGCCAAGAAAACCGAAGACACGAAAAAAGAAGCTAAAACCAAGAGAACCGGTCCCAAACAGACCAAACGCCAGAAGAAATTCACGAGCGTCGAGCGCAACAAGCAATACGCTGTTGCTGACGCTGTGAAAATCGTCAAGGCAAACGCCACGACCAAGTTCGATGAATCGATCGATCTGGCCGTCAACCTCAACGCCGATCCGAAATACGCCGACCAGCAGGTCCGCGGCATGACGGAACTGCCGCACGGTACCGGCAAATCGCTGCGCGTTGCTGTGTTCGCACGTGGCCCCAAGGCTGAAGAAGCCAAAAAGGCCGGCGCGGATATGGTAGGCGCTGACGATCTGATGGAAGCGATGAACGCAGGCAATCTGGATTTCGATCGCGTGATCGCAACGCCGGATCTGATGCCGCTCGTCGGCCGTCTGGGTAAAGTGCTGGGTCCCAAAGGCCTGATGCCGAACCCCAAGCTCGGCACCGTGACCATGGACGTGAAAAAAGCGGTTGAGTCGGCAAAAGCCGGTTCGATTGAATTCCGCGTCGAAAAATCCGGTATCGTTCAGGCTGGCATCGGCAAGGCGTCTTTCACCGAGAAGCAACTGGCCGAGAACATCAAGGCGTTCATCGACGCTCTGAACAAAGCCAAGCCGTCAGGCATCAAAGGCACCTACATGAAGAAAGCATCTGTTTCTTCAACGATGGGCCCGGGCGTGAAGCTGGATCTCTCGGCAATCCTGGCCGCTTGATATTAGCCAGATAAACAATTCAAAAGCCCGGCTTCACCGCCGGGCTTTTTGCTCGTCCCGTGAATTGCACAAGCGCATCAAGCTGGTCGTTAATGCGCTGGCATGTTTTCGGTGACGGTACCCAGTTCAGGTGTTCAATCCCGCAGCGCTGTTCAATCGCCCTCAGGCGCGGAAGATTGGCTTCATACGCTTCTTTCGTCACAGTCGACATAAAGTGAATATCGTCGATATTGAACTGGCTGGCCACGCCGCCGATGACAGTAGAAACAGCATTCACATCGCCGCGTAAGAAATGGAGTTCTTTCAAAGCAGGGTTAAGGCTCACCAGTCTATCGAACATGGCGACAATCTCGTCACGCTGCGCGGTATGGGTGGTCTCGAAAGCTTTTGTGACCGTAGCGTAATCGAGGCCCACATCGTCGATCACAGACCACAATAAAACCAGGGCCTGGTTTTCCTGTTCGTCGTGCGATAAACCCTCCGGCATTGTCCAGGGTGTATGAATCCCGGTCAGGCCTGTTTTGCTCTCAAAATCCAGAGCGGGGGCTGTGTAATGGGTGGGGTGCATGCGCTTCATCATGGTTACTATTGCGCTGCGGGGAGTTAAAGCAGCCTAAACACTATTTATTTTCATAATATAAAGAACGTCAACCCCTCGGCTGGGGTTCCTTCAAAAGGTTAAAAAAGTATTGACTTGGCGGTTATCCACACATATAAGGTGCCGCTCGCGGAAGTTTTTTTAACTTTTCGCACCTGTCCAAGACTACAGGTGAGTGGATGAATTACGAGTCCATTCTTAATCTCCTGTAAGAGACGGAAACTGGAATTAAGTGACTGACTTTATTCAGTCTTTTAAAACCAATCCGGGGCAGGGCTAGGTAACGCGAATCAGGGCTGGTAAACAGTCCCGCTTCGCTAAAGGTGAGGCTGTTGTGGATGTGTGTCCACAATGGTGTGCAACAAACTTTTAAAGGCAAGGTTCTCAATATGCCCATTAGCCGTGCACAAAAAGCCGACACCGTCCAAGCCCTCAGCGACATGCTGAATGACAGCGAAACCGTCGTCGTTTTCCAACACGGAAAACTGACCGTTGCGGAATTCACTGATCTTCGCGTGAAGTCACGGGCTCAAGGCGGAACGGCCAAAGTCACTAAAAACCGTTTGATGACACGCGCGCTGAAAGGCACGCGTTTCGAATCTCTTGAACCTCTGTTCAAGGGCACGACCGCAATCATCGTTTCGAAAGATCCGGTGGCTGCTGCAAAAGTCACGTTTGATTTCGCAAAAGACAACGACAAGATTTCGATCATTGGCGGCGCGATGGGCAGTAAAGTCCTCGACAAAGCTGGCGTCGAAGCCCTGGCGAAACTGCCTTCGCTCGATCAGATCCGTGGTTCTCTCGTGGGCCTGCTGCAGGCACCTGCAACCAAGATCGCACGCGTTCTCGTGGCACCCGCCCAGAACGTCGTCGGTGTTTTGGCTGCGCAGGGTCGCAAAGGCTGAACGGAATTTAGGATTGGTTTTAACTAACAACGAATTATCTAACTTTAAGGAGTTTTTAAATGGCTGATTTAGCGAAACTGGTTGACGCACTGTCGGAACTCAACGTTCTGGAAGCTGCTGAACTGTCGAAAATGCTGGAAGAGAAGTGGGGCGTTTCCGCTGCTGCTCCTGTTGCTGTCGCTGCCGCTGGCGGCGCTGCTGGTCCGGCTGCCGAAGCTAAGACCGAATTTGACGCTGTTTTGACCGCCGCTGGCGACAACAAAATCAACGTCATCAAAGAAGTCCGTGCAATCACCGGTCTGGGCCTGAAAGAAGCCAAAGACCTGGTCGAAGGCGCACCGAAGCCGCTCAAAACCGGCATCAAGAAAGACGAAGCTGAGAAAATCAAAGCAACGATCGAAGCCGCTGGCGGCAAGGTCGAACTCAAATAATTTTTTGAGTTACGCTTAACTTATTCAGTAACGCTTTTTTGACTATCGGATTTACGTGACAAACATTTTTGTAACGAAACATTAAAATTTACCGTACGGCGGAGGGCCCTGTGCCCCCCGCCGCACGGCGTTTCTAATGCCTGCTAAAAATACGCTTCTAATACGGCCATCGGCGAGGCCAGAAAATATCACCGACGGAATTGAAACGATTGTATCGAAGGACGATGGCCACATGACCACCAAAGCAGCAGCGAAAGCCGCCCCCAAAACAAAAAAAGCCACCACAAAATCGCGCAAGACCGGCACGCTCGCCGCTGAAGCGCCGGTGCAGGGCCGCGCGCAGACCCCGACCCGCATGGCAGGTCTCACCAATGCGTCGCGCATTCTGGGCACGGTCGACGTCACGTCGTTCACGGGCCGCAAGCGCGTCCGTAAATCCTTTGGCAAAATCCGCGAAGTTTGCGAAATGCCGAACCTGATCGAGGTTCAGCGCAATTCCTACGAACAATTCCTGCAAATGGATACCGGCGCGGACAACCGCAAGATGCAGGGTCTGCAGGAAGTTCTCTCGACCGTTTTCCCGATCAAGGATTTCTCCGACAAGGCCGAAATCGATTTCGTGAAATACGAACTCGAAGCCCCCAAATACGACGTTGAAGAATGCATTCAGCGCGACATGACCTTCGCAGCCCCGCTGCGCGTCACCCTGCGCCTGTCGGTCTTCGACATTGACGAGCAATCGGGCCTGCGTTCGATCCGCGACATCAAGGAACAGGACGTGTACCTCGTCGACATGCCGCTGATGACCGCAAACGGCACCTTCTGCATCAACGGCACCGAGCGTGTCATCGTCTCGCAGATGCACCGTTCCCCCGGCGTGTTCTTCGATCACGACGGCGGCAAAACGCACGCATCCGGCAAATATCTTTTCTCGGCCCGCGTTATTCCGTACCGCGGTTCCTGGCTCGACTTCGAATACGACGCGAAAGACATCGTCAACGTGCGTATCGACCGTCGCCGCAAACTGCCTGTCACCACCTTCCTGCGCGCGCTTGATTCCAAAGAGACGCAAGTTCAGCGCAACAAAGCCATGGAAGCCGGCGAGCAGATCGATCCGTTGATGGTCCAGGGCATGTCGAACGAAGAAATCCTCTCGGAATTCTACGACATCGTCACCTACACCAAAGACAAGAACGGCTGGAAAACGGCCTTCATCTCCGCGCGTCTGCGCGGTGCGAAACTGACGCACGACCTCGTCAACGCCAAAACCGGCAAAGTCGTTGCCGAAGCCGGCACCAAACTGGTCGCCCGTCAGCTCAAGAAATTTGAAGAAGACGGTCTGAAAGAAGTTCTCGTCTCTGATGAAGAACTGATCGGCGGCTACCTGGCCAACGACATGTTCGACAACAAGACTGGCGAAGTCCTGAACGAAGCCGGCGAAGAAATCACCAAGGACACGCTCAAGGCGCTCGATAAAGCCGGCGTGAACTCGATCCAGACGCTGGGCATCGATCACGTCAACGTTGGCGCTTACATCCGCAACACGCTGATGGCCGACAAGTGCACGACCCGCGAAGAAGCGCTGATCGATATGTACCGCGTCATGCGCCCCGGTGAGCCGCCGACGGTTGAATCGGCTGAAAATCTCTTCAATTCCCTGTTCTTCGATGCAGAACGCTATGACCTGTCCACCGTGGGCCGCGTCAAGATGAACCTGCGCCTCGACATGCAGACCGATGACCAGATGCGCGTCCTGCGTAAGGAAGACATCCTGGCGATCATCAAATACCTGGTCGGCTTGAAAGACGGCCGCGGCGAAGTCGACGATATCGACAACCTCGGCAACCGCCGCGTTCGCTCGGTCGGCGAATTGATGGAAAACCAGATCCGCGTCGGTTTGCTGCGTATGGAACGCGCCATCCGCGAGCGTATGTCATCGGTCGAAATCGACACCTACATGCCGCACGATCTGATCAACTCCAAACCGGTTCAGGCCGCAGTGCGCGAATTCTTTGGTTCGTCGCAGCTCTCCCAGTTCATGGACCAGACCAACCCGCTCTCTGAAATCACGCACAAGCGTCGTCTTTCGGCTTTGGGCCCGGGCGGTCTGTCCCGCGAACGCGCAGGCTTCGAAGTCCGCGACGTGCACCCGACCCACTACGGCCGCATCTGCCCGATTGAAACGCCGGAAGGCCCGAACATCGGTCTGATCAACTCGCTCTCGACCTTCGCGCGCGTCAATCAGTACGGCTTCATTGAAAGCCCGTACCGCAAGGTCGTGAACGGCAAAGTGACGGACGAAGTCGTCTATCTCTCGGCCATGGAAGAAGCCCGCTACACCATTGCGCAGGCCAACTCCGAAATGACCAAGGAAGGCAAGTTCGCGGCCGAATTCGTTGCTTCCCGCAAGGGCGGTGAAAACATGATGTCGACCCGCGACTCCATCGAAATGATCGACGTTTCTCCGAAACAGATCGTCTCGGTTGCCGCCGCTCTCATTCCGTTCCTCGAAAACGATGACGCCAACCGTGCGCTCATGGGTTCGAACATGCAACGTCAGGCCGTTCCGCTCATCCAGTCGGATGCGCCTCTGGTCGGCACCGGCATGGAAGCCATCGTCGCCCGCGACTCCGGCGCTGCTGTGACCGCTCGCCGCTCAGGTAAAGTGACGCTGGTCGACGCGACCCGTATCGTTATCCAGGCCACCGAAGAATTGAAAGCCGACGAGCCGACGGTCGATATCTACCGTCTCTCGAAATTCCAGCGTTCGAACCAGTCGACCTGCATCAACCAGACCCCGCTCGTCAAAGTGGGCGATGTTCTGAAGGCTGGCGACATTATCGCTGACGGCCCGTCAACGCAGTTCGGTGAACTGGCCCTTGGTAAAAACGTGCTCGTCGCGTTCATGCCGTGGAACGGTTACAACTTCGAAGACTCCATCCTGCTCTCCGAACGCATCGTCAAGGACGACGTCTATACCTCGATCCACATCGAGGAATTCGAAGTCATGGCCCGCGATACCAAACTGGGTCAGGAAGAAATCACGCGCGACATCCCGAACGTCGGTGAAGAAGCCCTGCGTCACCTCGACGAAGCCGGCATCGTTTACATCGGCGCCGAATGCAACCCGGGCGATATTCTCGTCGGCAAAGTCACGCCGAAGGGTGAATCGCTGATGACGCCGGAAGAAAAACTCCTGCGCGCCATCTTCGGTGAAAAAGCATCGGATGTTAAAGACTCCTCACTCCGCGTTCCCCCGGGCGTTACCGGCACGATCGTGGAAGTGCGCGTCTTCAACCGCCGCGGCGTCGACAAAGACGCCCGTGCGATGCAGATCGAACGCGAACAGATCGAACAAATGGCCAAGGACCGTGACGATGAACGCGCGATCCTCGAAAACGGCTTCTACAACCACCTGAAAGACCTGCTGGTCGGTCAGACGGTCGCCTCGGCGCCCAAAGGCATCGAAGTCAAAAAAGGCGAGAAGCTCACCGCGGCAACGCTGGATGGCCTGAAACGCGGTCAATGGCGCCAGATCGCCATCGACAGCGAAAAAGTCTCCGGCCAGGTCGAGAACATGGGTAAAACCTTCGACGAAGCCATCGACAACCTGAAGCAGCGTTTCGAAAACAAGGTCGAAAAACTGCAGCGCGGCGACGAACTGCCTCCGGGCGTTATGAAGATGGTCAAAGTCTTCATCGCCGTGAAGCGTAAAATCCAGCCGGGCGATAAAATGGCCGGCCGTCACGGTAACAAAGGTGTCGTCTCCCGCATCATGAAGTCGGAAGACATGCCCTACCTCGAAGACGGTACGCCGGTTGATATTGTTCTCAACCCGCTGGGCGTTCCTTCGCGTATGAACGTGGGTCAGATCCTCGAAACGCACCTGGGCTGGGCTTCTGCCACGCTCGGCAAGCAGATCGGCGAAATGATCGACACGTTTGCCAACGCGAACGATGCAACAGCTGCTGAAGTGACCAAGCTCAAAGGCAAGCTGAAAGACGTTTACGGCGACAAGGAATACAACGACAAAGTCACGAAACTCGACGACAAGACGATGGTCGATATGGCCAAAAATCTGCGCGGCGGTGTTCCGATGGCGACTCCTGTGTTCGACGGCGCGCACGAAGCGGACATCAACGTCCTGCTCGAACAGGCAGGTCTGAAAGTCTCCGGCCAGGTTCGCCTGACCGATGGCCGTACCGGTGAACAATTCCACCGCGATGTCACGGTCGGCTACATCTACATGCTGAAATTGCACCACTTGGTCGATGACAAGATCCACGCACGTTCTACCGGTCCGTACTCGCTGGTCACCCAGCAACCGTTGGGCGGCAAGGCTCAGTTCGGCGGCCAGCGTTTCGGCGAGATGGAAGTGTGGGCGCTGCAAGCCTACGGCGCTGCTTACACGCTGCAGGAACTGCTCACCGTCAAGTCGGACGACGTGGCGGGTCGCTCGAAAGTGTACGAAAGCATCGTACGCGGCGAAGACACCTTCGAGATCGGCGTACCGGAATCCTTCAACGTTCTTACCAAGGAACTCAAGGCTCTGGGCCTCAACGTCGACCTGAAGCAAACGGGTTCATAAGCATTATTCCCCGGGCGTTTAAGCGCCCGGGTCTGAATACGAAACAGTTTTAGAATTTGACGTCCGGTTATCCGGACATGTGGAGAGAAGAAAATGAACGAACTGATGAACCTCTTTGGCAACGTCCAGGGCCCGGCAAGCTTCGATGCGATCCGTATCGCCATCGCATCACCGGAACAGGTATCCAGCTGGTCCTTCGGCGAAGTGAAAAAGCCCGAAACCATCAACTACCGTACCTTCAAACCGGAACGCGACGGCCTGTTCTGCGCGCGCATCTTCGGTCCGATCAAGGATTACGAGTGCCTGTGCGGTAAGTACAAGCGCATGAAATACAAAGGCATCATCTGCGAAAAATGCGGCGTGGAAGTCACGCTGACGAAAGTCCGCCGCGAACGCATGGGTCACATCCAGCTGGCGTCGCCGGTTGCCCATATCTGGTTCCTGAAATCCCTGCCGTCCCGCATCGGTCTGATGATGGACATGACGCTGAAGGATCTGGAAAAGGTTCTCTACTTCGAATCATACGTCGTGACCGAGCCGGGCATGACCCCGCTCAAGCAATTCCAACTCCTGACCGAAGATGAATTCTTCTCGGCCCAGGATGAATACGGCGATGAAAACTTCCGTGCCGGCATCGGCGCAGAAGCCATCAAGGAAATGCTCATGGCCATCAACCTCGATGACATGAAGAAAAACCTTGAGGAAGAGCTCAAAGACACCAATTCCGAAGCGCGCCGCAAGAAAATCGTCAAGCAGCTGCATCTGGTCGCGTCCTTCATCGAATCCGGCACCCGTCCGGAATGGATGGTCATGGATGTCATCCCGGTTCTGCCGCCGGAATTGCGCCCGCTCGTCCCGCTCGACGGTGGCCGTTTCGCAACGTCGGATCTCAACGATCTGTACCGCCGCGTCATTAACCGTAACAACCGTTTGAAACGCCTGATCGAACTGCGTGCGCCGGACATCATCGTCCGTAACGAAAAACGCATGCTGCAGGAATCCGTCGACGCATTGTTCGACAACGGCCGCCGCGGCCGCGTCATCACGGGCACCAACAAGCGTCCGCTGAAATCCCTGTCGGATATGCTCAAAGGCAAACAAGGCCGTTTCCGTCAGAACTTGCTCGGTAAACGCGTCGACTACTCTGGCCGTTCGGTCATCGTCGTAGGGCCTGAACTGAAACTGCACCAATGCGGTCTGCCCAAGAAAATGGCGCTCGAGCTGTTCAAGCCGTTCATCTACCACAAGCTGGAACTCTACGGTCTGGCAACGACTGTCAAAGCCGCCAAGCGCATGGTCGAAAAAGAACGTCCTGAAGTCTGGGACATCCTCGAAGAAGTCATCCGCGAGCACCCGGTTCTCCTGAACCGCGCGCCGACTTTGCACCGTCTGGGCATCCAGGCGTTCGAACCAACCCTGATCGAAGGTAAAGCGATCCAGCTGCACCCGCTCGTCTGCACGGCCTTCAACGCCGACTTCGACGGTGATCAGATGGCCGTTCACGTTCCGCTCTCGATCGAGGCGCAACTCGAAGCCCGCGTGCTGATGATGTCGACCAACAACATCCTCTCGCCCGCCAACGGCAAACCGATCATCGTGCCGTCCCAGGATATCATTCTGGGCCTGTACTACCTCTCGATCATGCGCGACGGCGAGCCGGGCGAAGGCATGGCATTCGGCAACATGGCCGAAGTCCATCACGCCATGGAAGCCAAAGTGCTGACCCTGCACGCCAAGATCAAGGCGCGCGTCACCTCTTATGACGAAGCCGGCGAACCGGTTGTTTCGATCGTCGAAACAACCCCGGGCCGCATGATGATGGGCGAACTTCTGCCCAAGCACCACAAGGTCCCGTACGCCGTCATCAACACCGTTATGACGAAAAAGGAAATTCAGGGTCTGATCGACGTGGTGTATCGCCACTGCGGTCAGAAAGAGACCGTGATCTTCTGCGACCGTATGATGAAGCTCGGCTTCCGCCAGGCCTGCATCGCCGGTATTTCGTTCGGTAAAGATGATCTGATCATCCCGGAAGAAAAAGCCAAGCTGATCGACAAGGCAAAAGATCAGGTGAAGGAATTCGAGCAGCAATATCTCGACGGCCTCATCACCAAAGGCGAAAAATACAACAAGGTGGTCGACATCTGGTCGCACTGCACCGATGAAGTGGCGACAGCCATGATGAAGAAGATTTCCAACATCAAGGAAGTCGGCCTCAACTCGGTGTACATGATGGCTCACTCGGGCGCCCGTGGTTCGGCCGCCCAGATCCGTCAGCTCGCCGGTATGCGCGGTCTGATGGCCAAACCGTCAGGCGAAATCATCGAAACGCCGATCACGTCGAACTTCAAGGAAGGTCTGACCGTTCTTGAATACTTCAACTCGACGCACGGCGCGCGTAAAGGTCTGGCCGACACGGCTCTGAAAACCGCTAACTCCGGTTATCTGACCCGCCGTCTGGTCGACGTTGCGCAGGACGTGATTATCACCGAACGCGATTGCGGCACCACCAACGGTCTCACCTTGCGCGCTGTCATCGACGGCGGCGACGTGATCGTTCCGTTGTCTGAACGTGTCCTCGGCCGTCACGCGGCTGTCGACATCGTCAACCCGCTGAACGGCAAAGTGCTGGTCAAGGCTGGCGAGGAAATCGGCGAAATCGCGTCGGCTGAAATCGACACGGCTGGCATCGACACGGTTCTGGTCCGCTCGGTCCTGACCTGCACGACCAAAATCGGTATCTGCGGTAACTGCTACGGCCGCGATCTGGCCCGTGGCACCACGGTCAACCTCGGTGAAGCTGTCGGCGTTGTCGCCGCTCAGTCCATCGGCGAACCTGGCACGCAGCTGACGATGCGTACCTTCCACATCGGTGGCGCGGCCCAAAAAGGCGCCGAGCAATCGAGTGTTGAAGCCAACATCGACGGCGTCCTCGACATCCGCAACTCCAACACCGTCAAAAACTCCGACGGCGTGGAAATCGTCATGTCGCGTAACACCGAAGTCGTCATTAAAGATGGCCGCGGTTCCGAAAAAGCCTCTTACCGCGTGCCTTACGGCGCCAAACTGCTGGTCAAGAACGGCGACAAGATCAAAGGCGGCGCGAAAATCGCCGAGTGGGATCCCTACACCGTTCCGATCATCACGGAAATGAACGGCGTCGCGCACTTCTTCGATCTCGTGGAAAATACCTCCGTCGTCGACCAGGTCGACGAAGCTACAGGTATCGCCGCGAAAACGGTCGTTGACTGGCGTGCTATGCCCAAAGCGGGCGATCTCAAACCGCGTATCTCCTTGCTCGACAAGAACAAGAAGGTCATCACGCTGCCGAACGGTCTCCCGGCCAACTACTACATGTCGGTCGGCGCCATTATCGGTGTCGAGAACGGTCAGGACGTCAAAGCAGGCGACATTATCGCGCGTATCCCGCGCGAAACGTCGAAAACCCGCGATATTACGGGTGGTCTGCCGCGCGTGGCCGAACTGTTCGAAGCCCGTCGTCCGAAAGACTTCGCGATCATCGCTGAAGTCGACGGTTACATTGAATTCGGCAAAGACTACAAAAACAAACGCCGCATCATTGTGAACCCGGTCGATAAGAAAGCCGAAAGCAAAGAGTACCTGATCCCGAAAGGCAAACACATTGTCGTTCAGGAAGGTGACTTCGTCCGCCGCGGCGACGCGGTTCTCGAAGGCGCAATGGTGCCGCACGATATTCTGGACGTGATGGGCGTTGAGGCTCTGGCCGACTACCTCGTCAACGAAATCCAGGACGTCTACCGTCTGCAGGGCGTGAAAATCAACGACAAGCACATCGAAACGATCGCTCGCCAGATGATGCAGAAAGTTGAAGTCACTGCTGTTGGCGACACGACCTACCTTGTCGGCGAACATGTTGATCGCGAAGACTTCAAGGTCGAGCGTCAGAAGTTCCTCGACGATGGCAAGCGTCCGGCCGAAGCGAAACCCATCCTCATGGGTATCACCAAGGCATCGTTGCAGACCAAGTCGTTCATCTCGGCTGCATCCTTCCAGGAAACGACCCGCGTTCTTACCGAAGCCGCAACGCAGGGCAAAGTCGACTCGCTCAACGGTCTCAAAGAGAACGTGATCGTCGGTCGTCTCATCCCGGCGGGTACCGGTGCCTACGTCAACCGCATCCGCAAAGTGGCTGCCGACCGTGACAAAGTCGCCCTGGCTGCCCAGCAATCCTCCGCTGCGGTGGAAGAAGGCGAAATGGCCGCTCTTCCCCCCGCAAACGAAGCCGAAAGCACGAAACGCAAGCGTTCCGCCGCTTAAGCACTGAAAACATAATTTAAAAAGCCCGGCCCTTACCGCCGGGCTTTTTTTTATTTGACTAATGACCCAAACACACTTATGTTACAGTAACAACATAAGGATTAATAAAATGTGCCCTGTTATCCGCTTATCTGACGACCTTTATCAACGTCTCGCCCAACACGCTGTGGGTTTTGAAACACCCCCTAAAACCATTGAACGTATTCTCAATCAAATGGAAGGCGTCGAAATGACCGCGACCGCATCGCATTCAAAAGGTAAAAAAATCACCCAAGCGATGATCGAAAAATCTTACGAGTTGGGAAAGGCTGTTTGCAGCGGCAAGATTGATATGGGCGACGCCATTGATGAACTTAAAACCCTTGGAATGGATTCAGGATCTGCGCGCGACTACTTCATTAATCTGAAAAAAATGTTAGAAGGGAAAAAATTTACCCGCACCATGAATACAGCCACTTTCGAATATTTTCTGACGTGCATGCAACAAGATTACGATGCTAAGACCTTTGCTAAAGTTCTGACTTCTGCCGAAAGCCATGTCGACTATTACGACGGCTTGGGCAATGGAAAGCTTCGCAGCGTCCGCAATGTCATTAAGCGCTTTAAATAAAGTTCCAAAAAGCCCCACAAATGCGGGGCTTTTTATTATCTGGATTCTCAACACTTGCAGCCTATTTGCTTTCGAATGAAAAAGCTCATCCCCGCACTTCTCCTCACCGCGCTCTTCGCCCCGCAACTCGTCCACGCGCAGGACCTGCCAGCCGGCTGGACCGCCAATGCAGGCGCCGGCGTCGTCTACGCCCCGGCCTATGTCGGCTCTGATCATTACCAGCTCTCCGCCGTGCCGGATTTGAGCGTGAAATACGAAGATAAATTCTTCGCCGGCGTCCGCGAAGGAATCGGCTACAACGCCATCAACACGGAAAATCTGCGCGCAGGCCCCATCGCCAAATACGATTTCGGCCGCGATGATGACGGCGATCGTTTCCTGCGCCTCTCCGGCGACAAGGGTGACCGCATTAACGGCATGGGCGACGTCGATGGCGCGCCCGAACTCGGCGGCTTCGTCGCTTACGATATTAATCCGTCTTTGACGGCGGAGGCGGAGTTGCGCCAAGCCATCGGCGGCCATGAAGGCATGGTCGGTGATGTCAGCCTCGATTATAAAACGCAGGTCGGCGGCTTTGACCGCCCTATCTACTTCACCGCCGGTCCGCGCATGAAATTCGCCAGTGAAGATTACCAGGATGAATATTTCGGCGTGAACGCGGGTCAGTCCGCCCGCACCGGCCTCGGCACATATGATCCGGATGGCGGCATCGTCTCCTACGGCGTCGGCACCTCGGTCACCGTACCGATCACCGAACGCATCCGCACCACGGCCTTTGCCGGCTATGACCGCCTGGGCGAAGAATCCGGCGATTCCCCCATCGTGGAATCCAAAAACCAGGGCATGGTAGGCGCCATGGTCGGATACGCCTTTTAAATTTTCATAATATTTAAAAATTCTGACTGGCCTTAACCGGGCAGGGGTTTTAACGTGTGAGCCATGGAATTAATCGAAACATATAAACGCGGCATGTCTCTCTATGCGACCTTCGATGGTCGCTGGCGCCGCCGCGATTTCTGGATTCTTTTTCTGGCAATGTTCTTGCTGTCGGCCATTACCGCCACGGTGGAATCCCTGCTTCTGATGGGCATAACCGGGGGGGCGCTGGTCTCCATCGTCCAGCTGGTCCACCTCGTTCCGGCTCTGGCCGCAGGCGCACGCCGCCTGCACGACACCGACAAATCCGCCTGGCTGATGCTGGTTTTGCTGGTTCCGGTTATCGGCATGCTGGTCCTGCTGATTTTATATTGCCTGCCCGGCACCGTGGGCCCCAACCGTTTCGGCCCCGACCCCAAAAGCGTGGGTTCCTAAAAACCTTGAATCATCTCAAAGGGATGACTCTTGCGCCCGGTGGACCCCGAGTCTGCAAACCCGCAGCTTTGCTGGATTTTCACGGTTAAAATTTCGTAAATAATGTGTTGACGCAGCGGAACCTTTTACTATAAGGTCCGCGCAAATATGAATTTCGGATGGATTGGTCGTGACGACAACCCTCTGAATTGATTCGAAGAATCAAGGCAAGTTGTCGTCAAACGCAGTTCAGGAAACTCACCGGCCTCGACGCCGAAAAGCCCCGGTCTTCCGTAGCGGCTTTTTTGTGTTCGTCTGCGGTGTCCCCATCCACAGAGTTTTAACAAGAGGAAAAGGCAAACGATGCCGACAATTTCGCAACTCATTCGCAAGCCCCGCAGCTTGCAAACATCGCGCAAAAAGAACCGCGCGTTGAAATCGAACCCGCAAAAACGCGGCGTTTGCACGCGCGTCTACACCACGACCCCGAAAAAGCCGAACTCGGCTCTGCGTAAAGTCGCCAAAGTGCGTCTGACCACGGGCTTCGAAGTGATCTGCTATATTCCGGGCGAAGGCCACAACCTTCAGGAACACTCTGTCGTGCTCGTGCGCGGCGGCCGTGTGAAAGATTTGCCGGGCGTTCGTTATACCGTCGTCCGTGGCGCACTCGATACGCAAGGCGTCAAAGACCGTAAAAAATCCCGTTCCAAATACGGCGTTAAGAGAGGCAAATAATCCATGTCACGTCGCCACCAAGCACCGAAACGCGAAGTTCTTCCGGATCCCAAGTTCAATGACATTGAACTGACGAAGTTCATGAACACCCTGATGTACGACGGCAAGAAATCCGCCGCCGAAGCCATCGTCTATGGCGCTCTCGAAATTCTCGAAAAGCGCGCTGCCAACGACAAGGGCGGCAAAGACGACGCTGCCAACGAAGAAGCCGCGACCACCACGTCGGGCGGCACCGTTGTCACGCACAAGGGCCTGCTCGTTTTCTACCGCGCGCTCAAAAACGTCGCGCCGCACCTCGAAGTTCGTTCCCGCCGCGTTGGTGGTGCAACGTACCAGGTTCCGGTCGAAGTTCGTTTTGACCGCGCCCGTGCGCTCGCCCGCCGCTGGCTCATCGATGCTGCTCGCCGTCGTGGCGAAAAGACGATGCGTGAGCGTCTGGCCGGTGAAATCATGGAAGCGTCCAACAACCGCGGCAACGCCGTTAAAAAACGCGAAGACACCCATAAAATGGCCGAAGCAAACAAAGCTTTCGCGCACTACCGCTGGTAATTAGGAAACAAAACGATGGCTGATATCCAAGTCCCTCTCGAACGCTACCGTAACATCGGCATCATGGCTCACATCGATGCTGGTAAAACCACGACCACGGAACGCATTCTGTTCTACACCGGCAAATCGCACAAAATCGGCGAAGTGCACGATGGCGCAGCGACCATGGACTGGATGGAGCAGGAGCAGGAACGCGGCATCACCATTACCTCGGCTGCCACGACCGCTTACTGGACCGGCCAGGACCAGCAGCAATACCGCGTCAACATCATCGATACCCCCGGCCACGTCGACTTCACCATCGAAGTCGAACGCTCGCTCAAAGTCCTCGACGGTGCAGTCTGCCTGCTTGACGGTAACCAGGGTGTCGAACCGCAGACCGAAACCGTCTGGCGCCAGGGCGACAAATACGGCGTTCCGCGTCTGATTTTCGCCAACAAGATGGACAAAATCGGTGCTGACTTCGGCATGTGCGTTGACACCGTTCAAAAACGCCTCGGCATCACCCCGGTTGTTCTGAACTTCCCGGTCGGTATTGAAAATACTTTCAAAGGCGTCGTCGACGTCATGACCATGAAAGCGATCATCTGGGATTCAGAAAATCTCGGCGCTTCCTTCCATGAAGAAGAAATTCCGGCTGACCTGCTCGATCAGGCCAAGGCCTACCGCGAAACCATGATCGAACGCGCCGTCGAAATGGACGACGCGGCCATGGCTGATTACCTCGATGGTAAAGTGCCGTCCAACGAAGTTCTCAAAGCCTGCATCCGTAAAGGCACGCTGGCGCTGAAAATCGTTCCGATGCTCTGCGGCTCGTCCTTCAAAAACAAAGGTGTTCAGCCGATGCTGAACGCGGTTGTCGATTACCTGCCGTCCCCGCTCGACGTGGGCGCTGTTCAGGGCAAGAAAATGGACTCGGATGAAGATGCCGAGCGTAAAGCTTCTGTTGACGAGCCGTTCTCCGGCCTGGCCTTCAAAATCATGACCGACCCGTTCGTCGGCACGCTGACCTTCGTTCGTATTTACTCCGGTAAACTCGACGCCGGTTCCTACGCGATCAACTCGTCGAAAGACAAGAAAGAGCGTATCGGCCGTATGCTGCTGATGCATGCCAACAGCCGTGAAGAAATCAAAACCGCGCAGGCCGGCGACATCGTCGCGCTTGTTGGTCTGAAAGACACCATCACCGGTGATACGCTCTGCGATCCGAATAAACCCATCGTTCTGGAACGTATGGAATTCCCGGAACCTGTCATCGAAATCGCGATCGAGCCGAAAACCAAGGCCGACCAGGAGAAAATGGGTATCGCTCTTGGCAAACTGGTTGCCGAAGATCCGTCCTTCCGCGTCCAGACCGATCAGGAATCGGGCCAGACGATCATGAAGGGCATGGGCGAACTTCACCTCGACATTAAAGTCGACATCCTGAAACGCACTTACGGCGTGGAAGCCAACGTCGGCGCCCCGCAGGTTGCTTACCGCGAAACCATCACGCGCGCAGCCGAAGTCGACTACACGCACAAGAAACAATCCGGCGGTACGGGTCAGTTCGCCCGCGTCATCATGACGTTCCGTCCGATTGCTGAAAGCACCGACAAAGACCTCGAGAAGGGCGCGAACTTCAACTTCGTGAACTCCATCGTCGGCGGTTCGGTCCCGAAAGAATACATCCCGGGCGTCGTCAAAGGCCTCGAAGGTTCCAAGGACAACGGCATCATCGCCGGCTTCCCTGTGATCGACTTCGAAGTCGAGCTGACGGATGGCGCATACCACGACGTTGACTCGTCCGCTCTGGCGTTCGAAATCGCGACCCGCGCGGCATTCAAGGAAGGCATGGCGAAAGCCGGTCCCCAGCTGCTCGAGCCGATCATGAAAGTCGAAGTTGTGACGCCGGAAGAATACATGGGCGACATCATCGGCGACATCAACTCGCGCCGCGGTCAGATCGCCAACATGGAAGAACGCGGTAACGCGAAGGTCATCTCTGCGATGGTCCCGCTGTCATCGATGTTCGGTTACATCAACCTGCTGCGTTCGATGTCGCAAGGTCGCGCATCCTACTCGATGGTTTACGACCACTACGAAGCTGTCCCGTCGCATATTGCTGACGAAGTCAAAAAGAAAATGGCTGCATAAGCTGAACAAGAGATTTTAGGAGAAGAACATGAGCAAAGAAAAATTCCAGCGTAACAAACCGCACGTGAACATCGGGACGATTGGCCACGTTGACCATGGCAAGACGTCGCTGACGGCAGCGATCACGAAAGTGCTGTCCGAGACCGGCGGCGCGACGTTTACCG